>Ga0209839_10000467_pt1 | contig 20498 bp, 18 predicted proteins | sample OrgsoiDNA2013050_FD_185800 | JGI IMG/M metagenome (GOLD analysis project Ga0209839, IMG submission 185800) | Permafrost soil microbial communities from the Arctic, to analyse light accelerated degradation of dissolved organic matter (DOM) -... | ecosystem: Environmental > Terrestrial > Soil >... | reverse complement strand
AGTGATCGCGGATTATGGCGAAGAACGGTTTGCTCAACAGATTGCAAGAGCGATTGTTGCGGCTCGCGCGAACGAACCCATCGCACGCACGCGGCAATTGGCCGCGATCGTGGCAAAAGCCCTCGGCGCGAGGGCGCGGGGTGATCGGAGTCAGGATCCGGCCACGCGGACCTTCCAGGCTGTACGGATTCACGTCAATCAGGAGCTACAAGAATTGTCGCTAGCGCTCGATGCGGTGCTGCCGCGCTTGAGCGTCGGGGCGCGCGTGGCCGTAATCAGTTTTCATTCGCTCGAGGACCGGCTTGTGAAGCAGTTCTTTCGCCGCCATAGCCTGCCTTTCGAAGGCGACGCGCGACTGGCGAGACTGGCGATCGCGAGCAACGCACTGCCGCAGCCGCCGCTCAAGCTTGTCGGGCGAGCGGTCCGCGCCGGCGATGCCGAGCTTGCAGCCAACGCTCGCGCGCGAAGCGCCACGTTGCGAGTTGCCGAACGCACCGGGGCCGCGCTGACGTGATCTCGCGCATCACTCTGCTCCTTCTTGCGGCGCTCGTGGTGTGCGCCTTGTCGCTCGTTACATCGCGGCATCAGGCGCGCAAGCTGTTTGTCGACCTCGAGCGCGAGCAGACGCGAAGCAGGGCCTACGAAGTCGAATTCGGCCAGCTTCAGATCGAGCAATCGACGTGGGCGATGCCGGGGCGGGTCGAGAAGATCGCACGCGAGCAGCTGCATATGCAGATTCCGGGTGCCGCGCGCACCGAAGTCCTGGAGCGCAGCAAATGAAGGCGGTGCGCGCGCGGCACTCCGGCGCGTCCGTGACTCCGAAGCTTCCGCGCCTTCGCGCACCGCTCGTGTTCGGCGGCCTGCTTTTGCTGCTGGCCGGATTACTCGGCCGCTCGCTTTACCTGCAGCGCATCGACAATGCGTTTCTGCAGGACCAGGGCAATTCGCGCTACAGCCGCGAGATCGAGGTGCCTGCGCATCGCGGCCGCATCGTCGACCGCTTCGGCGAGCCGCTGGCGATCAGCACGCCGGTGAAAGCGGTGTGGGCGTGGCCCGATCAGGTCGTGGCGACGCCCGATCAGCTGCGCGCGCTCGCGGCGGCGCTGGAGATGACGCCCGCGTTGCTCAACCAGAAGCTGGCGCAGGGCGGCGACTTCGTCTACGTGAAAAAGCCCGTCGCGCCCGAAGTTGCCGATCGCGCCGCCGCGCTCAAGATCCCCGGAGTTCACGACGAGAACGAATACTGGCGCTACTACCCGGGCGGCGAGGTCATGAGCCACATCGTCGGCTTCACCGGCGATCACGACGTGGGGCAGGAAGGCCTGGAGCTGGCGCAGCAGCCGTGGCTGGGCGGCAAACCGGGGAGCCGGCGCGTGATCATCAACCGCCGCGGCGAGATCGTCGAGGACGTGAAAAGCATCCGCGCGCCGCAGGAAGGGCGCGACCTGGCGCTGTCCGTCGACAGCCGACTTCAGTATCTCGCGTTCCGGGAGCTCAAGGCGGCGGTGGATGCGAACAAGGCACACGCGGGCGCCGCGGTCATTCTCGACGCCAAGACCGGCGAAGTTCTGGCGCTCGTCAACTGGCCAAGCTACAACCCGAACAACCGCGTTCGCAGCACCCGCGACAAGATGCGCAATCGCGCGCTGATCGATACCTTCGAGCCGGGATCGACGCTCAAGCCGTTCACGATCGCCGCCGCGCTTGACGCAGGCAAGATCCGTCCGGGCTCGATCATCGACACTGCTCCGGGCACGCTGACCATCGGCCACGCCACGATCCACGATGCGCATCGCGAGGGCGCGCTGACGGTCGAGCAGGTGATCCAGAAATCGTCGAACGTCGGCGCCGCGAAAATTGCGTTGTCGCTGCCGGCCGAGACGATGTGGCAGACGCTATCCGCGAGCGGCTTCGGCGCCGCGCCGATGACCGGCTTCCCGGGCGAAGTCTCCGGGCGGCTGCGTCCTGCCAAGAGCTGGCGCCCGATCGAGCAGGCGACGATGGCCTACGGCCACGGCATCTCGGTCAACTTGGTTCAGCTTGCGCGCGCCTACACGGTGTTCGCCAACGACGGCGAGCTGAAGCCGGTGTCGCTGCTGAAAGTCGAAGGTGCGATTGCCGGCCGGCCGGTGATCAGCGCCGATACCGCGCGTTCGGTGCGCCACATGCTCGAAATGGTCGTGCTGCCGGGAGGAACGGCGCCGAAGGCGCAGGTCGCGGGCTATCGCGTTGCGGGCAAGACCGGCACCGCGCACAAGCTCGAGAATCATGTGTACGTCGACAAGTACGTGTCGTCGTTCGTCGGCTTCGCGCCGGTGTCGAATCCGCGCCTGGTGATCGCGGTGATGATCGACGAGCCCGGCGCCGGACAATATTACGGAGGCTCGGTCGCCGCGCCTGCGTTCAGCAGCATCATGGGCGCCGCGCTGCACCTGCTCGGCGTTCCGGCGGACGCGCCCATCGACAACGTCGTGCTGCCGCCCGAAGGCGCCGACGTGCGCGAAGAGACATGAGCAGCGCGGTCGCCGCGGATGCCGAACTTGCCGCGATGCTGGCGCGGCTTGGCACCGAAGTGCGCCGCATCACCTCCGATAGCCGCGACGTACGCACGGGAGATGCTTTTGCGGCGTACCCGGGAACGCGCCACGACGGGCGCGCGTTCATCGCCGACGCAATTACGCGCGGTGCAGGCGCCATCCTCTGGGATACGCACGGCTTCAACTGGAATCACGCCTGGAAGATTCCGCATCTGCCTCTCGAGGGCCTCAAGGCGAAGATCGGAACGATCGCCGATTTCATCTATGGCCATCCGTCGCGCGACATGTGGATGGTCGGCGTCACCGGCACCAACGGCAAGACCTCGTGCGCGCATTGGATCGCCACCGGCCTCGATGCGAGCGGCCGCAAGAGCGCGATACTGGGCACGCTCGGCAACGGCCTGCTCGGCTCGCTCACGCCTGCCGCCAATACAACGCCCGACGCGGCCTTGCTGCACGAGACGCTCGCCGCGCTCAAGGCAGCGGGCGCGGAGGCAGTGGCGATGGAAGTTTCATCGCACGGTATGGACCAGGGCCGCGTGAATGGAGTCGCGTTCGACATCGCGCTTTTCACCAACCTGTCGCGCGATCATCTCGACTACCACGGCACGATGGGCGCGTATGGCGCCGCCAAGGCGAAGCTCCTGGGCTGGCCGGGACTGCGCGTGGCGGTGATCAATGCCGACGATCCATTCGGCCAGAGCCTGATCGAGTCCGCGCGCGGCAAAGGGCGCAAGGTGCTCACCTACGGTTTTGGCGCGGTGGACGTCGGCGGCTCGCGACTGACCCCCTCGCCGGCAGGGCTCGCATTCCACGTCGAGACGCCGTGGGGCAAAGGCGACATCGAAACCGGATTGGTCGGCGCGTTCAACGCTTCCAATCTGCTGGGTGTGCTCGGCGTTCTTCTGGTTAGCGGAATCGAGTTCGAGCAAGCGCTCGATTTCCTCAGGCGCGTCGAGGCGCCTCCGGGACGGATGCAGCGCAGCGGCGGAGGCTATGCGCCGCTGGTGGTCGTCGACTACGCGCATACACCCGACGCGCTGGAAAAGGTGCTCACCGCGCTGCGGCCCGCGGTCGCCCACGGCGGCGAGCTGGTGTGCGTCTTCGGGTGCGGCGGCGAGCGCGACCGCGGCAAGCGTCCGGAAATGGGGCGCGTCGCGGCACAGCTCGCCGATCGCGTGGTCATCACCAGCGACAATCCGCGCAGCGAGGATCCGGAACTCATCGCCAGCGAGATCGTGCACGGCATTCGCGAAACCGGAAACCGCCGCTACGGGGTACAGCTCGATCGTGCCGCCGCGATCGCGGGCGCGATCGCACGCGCGCACGTCGGCGACGTGGTGCTTCTCGCCGGCAAGGGCCACGAGTCGTATCAGGAAACTGCCGGAGAGCGGCAGCCGTTTCTCGACTGGGACCACGCCACGCGCGCACTCGCCGGGTGGAGCGGCCAATGATGGACGCGATGACCGCGGCGCAGGCGATCGGCGGAGTGCTGCGCGGCCCGAATGCATGGTTCAGCGGCGTCTCGACCGATTCACGCTCGCTCGTGCCCGGCGACCTGTTCGTCGCGATCAAAGGCGACAGGTTCGACGGTCACGAGTTCGTGTCGCAGGCGTTCGACCGCGGCGCGGTGGCGGCGATCGTCGCCCTCGACCGCGCATCGGAGCTTGCCGCCGCGGTACGTAATGCCGCCGCGGGAACGATGCTTGGTGTCGCCGATCCGATCAAGGCGCTCGGCGCATTGGCGAAATTCTGGCGCCGCCGCTTCTCGCTTCCCGTCGCGGGAATCGCCGGCAGCAACGGCAAGACCACCGTCAAGGAAATGATCGCGGGCATCCTGCGCGCGGAATTCGGCGCCGAGAACATTCTCGCCACCGTCGGCAACCTCAACAACGAGATCGGCTTGCCGCTGACCATACTTCGCATGCGGACCGCGCACGCGGCTGCGGTGATCGAGATCGGGATGAACCATCCGGGCGAAACCGCGACGCTGTCTGCAATCGCCCAGCCCAACCTCGGCGTGATCAACAACGCCCAGCGCGAGCATCAGGAATTCATGAAGAGCGTTGCCGACGTCGCCGCCGAGCATGCGTCGCTGCTGGGCGCCTTGCCCGACGATGGCTTCGTGGTCATCAATGCCGACGACGACTACGCAGTGTTCTGGCGCGAGGTCGTGGCACGGCGCAATGCCGACGGAGCATCGCTGGTCCTGCGCGATTTCGGATTGCGCGCGCCCGCGGCGGTCAGCGCGCGCTGCGAAACCGCCGCCTGGGGAAGCAAGGTCGATGTGACGACACCCGAGGGCGCCGCGACGTTCGAGCTGAAGGTTCCTGGCCGGCACAACGTCTCCAACGCGCTGGCCGCCATCGCCGCCGCCACGGCGGCGGGCGCGGGCATCGGCACCGCGGCCGCGGCATTGACTGCGTTCCGGCCGATTCACGGCCGCCTGCACACGCGCGTTGGCCTGCACGGCGCGACGATCATCGACGACACGTATAACGCCAATCCCGATTCGGTCAAAGCGGCGATCGCCGTGCTCGCGCACGCGACAGGGACCAAGTGGCTGGTTCTGGGCGACATGGGCGAGGTCGGCGACCAGGGTCCGGCGTTTCATCGCGAAATCGGCGAATACGCGCGCGCCGCCGGCGTCAATCGCCTGCTGACCGTGGGCGAGCTGGCGATGCACGCGGTCACGGCGTTTGGCCGCGGAGGCAGACACTTTGCCGACCAGGATTCACTGGTCAGCGAGCTCGACACCGGGCCGCACCGGGGTACGACCGTGCTCGTCAAGGGATCGCGCTTCATGGCCATGGAGCACGTCGTCGAGCGACTCGTGGAACCCGGTGAACCGGCGGCAGGCGAGCACTGATGCTGCTCGCGCTCGCCAACTGGATCGCATCCGACGTCCGGACATTCAACGTCTTCGGCTACATCACGCTGCGCGCGGTGCTTGCAACACTGACCGCGCTGATGATCTCGTTTCTGGTCGGGCCGAAGATGATCCGCAAGCTCGCGCAATACAAGATCGGGCAATCGGTTCGCGACGACGGCCCGCAGACGCACTTGACCAAAGCGGGAACGCCGACCATGGGCGGTGCGCTGATCCTGGTGTCGATCGCGATCACGACGCTTCTCTGGGCGGATCTTCGCAACCGCTTCATCTGGGTGGTGCTGTTGGTGACGCTCGGCTTTGGCGCGATCGGATGGATCGACGATTACCGCAAAGTCGTCCATCGCAACCCGAAGGGACTTTCCGCGCGGCAGAAGCTGTTCTGGCAATCGGTGATCGGGCTTGTCGCCGCGGTCTACCTGGCGTTTTCCGTCTCGTCGCCTTCGACGGCGCAGGTGCCGCAGCTTTTCTTCTCCTGGCTGTCGAGTGGCTTCAATCTGGACTTGCCGCCCAAAGCCGATTTGATCGTCCCGTTTTTCAAGACCGTGTCGTATCCGCTCGGCGTCTGGGGCTTCATCGTGCTTTCCTACTGCGTCATCGTCGGCTCGAGCAACGCGGTCAATCTCACCGACGGGCTCGATGGACTGGCGATCATGCCGACGGTGATGGTCGGCGCGGCGCTCGGCGTGTTCGCCTACGTGACCGGCCGCGCCGACTTTTCCTCGTATCTTTTCCTGCCGCATATTCCCGGCGCGGGCGAGCTGACGGTGTTCTGCGCGGCAATTGCAGGCGCAGGCCTGGGCTTCCTCTGGTTCAACGCCTATCCGGCCGAAGTGTTCATGGGCGACGTCGGCGCGCTTGGGCTGGGCGCCGCGCTGGGCGCGATCGCCGTCATCGTGCGCCAGGAAATCGTTCTCTTCGTGATGGGCGGAGTATTCGTGGTCGAGACGCTGTCGGTGGTCATTCAAGTCGCGTCGTTCAAGCTCACCGGCAGACGCGTCTTTCGAATGGCGCCGCTGCACCACCATTACGAGCTCAAGGGGTGGAAAGAGAATCAGGTGGTGGTGCGGTTCTGGATCGTCACCATGATGCTGGTGCTGTTTGGCCTTTCGAGCCTGAAGCTGAGATGAGCGCGAGTATGCGCAACCGCAAGGTGGTCGTTCTCGGTCTCGGAGTGACGGGTCTCTCCGCGGCGCGCTGGGCTGCGCGTCGCGGCGCGCACGTCACTGTCGCGGACACGCGCGCCGATCCGCCGCGAGCGGCGCAGCTCGCCACCGAGCTGGCCGGGGTGCCGGTCGTCAAGGGCCCCTTTTCCGACAAGACGTTTGCCGGTGCCGATCTGGTGGTGATCAGCCCGGGCATTGCCAAAACGCTTCCTCCCATCGCGGCGGCAGTCGCCCGCGGAGTCGAGCTGGTCGGCGACGTCGAGCTTTTTGCCCGCGCGCTGCCGCCGGACCAGCGCGTGCTGGCGGTGACCGGATCGAATGGGAAAACGACCGTGTCGGCGCTGACCGGCGAGCTCGTTCGCGCCTCGGGCCTCAGCGTCGCCGTCGTCGGCAACATCGGCGAGCCGGTGCTCGACACGCTCGCGGAGCACGAAGAAGGCGCGCCGTGGCCCGACGTCTTCGTGGTCGAGCTGTCGAGCTTCCAGCTGGAAACGACCGCCAGCCTGAAACCTGCGGCGGCGGCCGTGCTCAATATTTCCGAAAATCACCTCGATCGCTATTCCGGCATCGATGACTACGCGGCGGCGAAGGAACGTATTTTCAGTGGCGAGGGACAGCAAGTGCTCAACCGCGACGATTCGCGGTCGCTCTCGATGCGCATTCCCGGCCGCAGGGTGCAGACGTTCGGCGCCGGCGCACCTCCGACCGCGCGCGACTGGGGCTTGATCGAACAGAGCGGCTCCAAGTCAAGGTGGCTGGCGCACGGCGACGCACCGCTGGTGGCGGCCGACGAGCTCGCGCTTGTCGGCCATCACAACGCGCTGAACGCGCTCGCTTCGCTTGCGCTGACCTCCACACTCGCCAAGATCGATGCCGCCGTGCTGGCGGCGCTCACCGCGTTCCAGGGCTTGCCGCATCGGATGGAGTGCGTCGCCGACATCGGTGGAGTCCTGTTCGTCAACGATTCGAAAGGCACCACGGTCGCCGCCACGCTGGCCGCATTGGAGGGCATCGGCCGCACGACTGTCTTGATCGCCGGCGGCGACGGCAAGGGACAGGACTTCCGGCCCTTGAGATCGAGCGTCGACAGCCACTGCCGTGCAGTGGTGCTGATCGGACGCGACGCGCCGACGATCGCGGCGGCGCTGTCAGGCGTGACACCGGCGATCGAGTTTGCGCCGGTGCTTGAAGTCGCGGTCGCGCGTGCCATCGCGCATGCGAAGCCCGGCGATGCGGTTCTGCTGTCGCCGGCATGCGCGAGCCTCGACATGTTCCGCGATTACGTCGAGCGCGGCGACCGGTTCAAGGCTGCCGTTGCTACGCACGCGATGGAGTCGGCGCATGCCTAGAGACGCAGGCCTACTGTCGACGCTGCCGCGGTTCACGACGCTGGGCGCGCTTCCGCGCGAGAGCCGCGCCATGCTCAATTACGACGTCACGCTGGCGTGGGCCTCTTTGCTGCTGCTCGCGATCGGGCTGGTAATGGTCTATTCGGCGTCGATCGCGATGGCCGAGGCGTCGGCGCATACCGGCTATCGGCCATGGTATTTCCTCGCCCGCCATGCGGTGTTCGTCGTCGTCGGGCTCCTGGCGGCGCTGGTGGCGTTCCAGGTCCCGCTCAAGGCCTGGCAGCGCGCCGCGCCGTATCTGTTCATTCTCGGCGCGATGCTGCTGGTCGCGGTGCTCGTTCCCGTTCTGGGCAAGCAGGTGAACGGAAGCAAGCGCTGGCTGTCGCTGTTCATCGTCAATCTCCAGCCGTCGGAGCTGATGAAGCTTTTCGTGGTGCTGTACGCGGCAAGCTACGCGGTGCGCAAGGCTTCGTTTCTGCACGCCGAGCAGCCGCTTCGGCAGACGCTGCTCAAGGGCTTCCTGCCGCTGCTGGCGGTCATGATCGCGATCAGTGCGCTGCTGCTGCACGAACCTGATTTCGGTGCCTGTGTGGTCATCGTCGCGATCGCCTTCGGGATCCTGTTTCTCGGCGGGCTCGACTGGCGTCTGCTGATCGGACTGGGCTTTCTGCTGCCGGTCGCACTGTGGCTGATGATTCGCTTTGCGCCGTATCGGCTGCAACGCTTCACCGGGTTTCTCGATCCGTGGTCGGATCCTCTGGGCAAGGGATATCAGCTGACGCATTCGCTGATCGCGTTCGGCCGCGGCGAGTGGCTCGGCGTCGGGCTCGGCGCGAGCGTCGAAAAACTCCTCTACCTGCCCGAAGCGCATACCGATTTCCTGCTCGCGGTGGTGGCGGAGGAGCTTGGCTTCGCCGGTGTGGCGCTGGTCATCGCGTTGTTCGCATGGCTGCTGATACGCGCGTATGCGATCGGGCGCCAGGCGGCACGATTGGAGCAGCCGTTTTCGGCGCTGGTGGCGCACGGCATCGGTATCTGGCTCGGCGTGCAGACCTTCATCAACGTCGGCGTCAACATGGGTGTGCTTCCCACCAAGGGCCTGACGCTGCCCTTGTTGTCGTTCGGCGGCAGCGGCATCCTCGCCAACTGTATCGCGCTGGCGATACTGATGCGCGTCGATTTCGAGAATCGCCGGCTGCTGCGGGGATTCACGGTATGACCGCCACCGTCATGATCACCACCGGCGCGACGGGCGGACATATTTTCCCCGGCCTGGCCGTTGCCGCGCGCCTCGTCGCCAAGGGCTGCGAAGTATTCTGGCTCGGCACGCGCGACGGCATGGAAGCGAAGCTGGTGCCGGAGCACGGCGTCGACTTCGAAGGCATCCGCTTTGCCGGCGTGCGAGGCAAGGGCATCAAGCGCCTGCTGTTCGGTCCATTCTCGCTGCTGCTCGCGTTCTGGCAGAGCCTGCGCATCATCCGACGCCGCGCGCCCGATGTCGTTCTGGGCTTCGGCGGGTTCGCGTCGTTTCCGGGTGCGCTGATGGGCGTCGCGTGCGGCAGGCCGCTGGCGATACACGATTCCAACGCCGTTGCGGGGCTGGCCAACCGGGTACTCGCGTACGGGGCGGATTGCATCCTCCTCGGCTTTCCCGATGCCATGCGCGGCAAGCACGCTTCGAAGGTGCGATGGGTCGGCAATCCGCTGCGCGACGACATCGTGGCAGTGCCGCCGCCGGAGCAGCGCTTTGCCGGGCGCGGCGGCGCGCTCAAGCTGCTGGTGCTCGGCGGCAGCCTTGGCGCAATTGCGCTCAATGAGCGAGTGCCCGCGGCGCTGGCGCTGCTCGCTCCCGGGCAACGGCCGCAGGTGACGCATCAATCCGGCGCAGCGCACATCGACGCGCTTCGGCGCGCGTACGCGAAGGCCGGCGCGGTCGCCGAGTGCCTGCCGTTCATCGCCGACATGGCGCATCGTTATGCCGAAGCGGATCTGGTGATCTGTCGCGGCGGTGGCTTGACCATCGCGGAAATCGCCGCGGTCGGCGTCGCCAGCGTGATCGTGCCGCTGCCGGGCGCGATCGCCGACGAGCAGACGCACAATGCGCGCTTCCTGGTCGACGCCGGCGCCGCATCGCTGATTCCGCAAGCGGAGCTGACGCCCCAGCTGCTCGCGGACATGCTGGCCGCTTACGAGCGCAAAAGCCTGCTTCCGATGGCAATCGCCGCGCGCAGCGTTGCCCGCACCGATGCGACCGAGCGGGTGGCGGACGCGTGCATCGAACTGGCACGGGCGCGATGAAGCACAAAGTCAAACGCGTTCACTTCGTCGGCATCGGCGGCGCCGGCATGAGCGGCATCGCCGAGGTGCTGCTGACGCAGGGGTACCAGGTCAGCGGATCGGACGTGGTAGCGACGGCAGTGACACGCCGTCTCACGGCGCTGGGCGCGCGTATCGCGGCGGGCCACGCTGCCGACAATATCGCCGGCGCCGATGTCGTCGTCGTATCGGCCGCGGTCGCTTCCGACAACCCCGAAATCAGCGCCGCGCGGGAGAAAAACATTCCGGTGGTGCCGCGCGCATTGATGCTGGCGGAATTGATGCGGCTCAAGCAGGGAATCGCGGTCGCCGGGACGCACGGCAAGACGACCACCACCAGCCTGATCGCGAGCGTGCTCGCGGAGGGCGGACTCGATCCGACGTTCGTCATCGGCGGCCGGCTGGTCTCGGCGGATGCCAACGCGAGGCTGGGCAAGGGCGAATTCCTGGTTGCCGAGGCCGATGAATCCGACGCGTCTTTTCTGGTCCTGCAACCGGTGCTGGCGGTGATCACCAATATCGACGCCGACCACATGGAAACCTACGAGCACGATTTCGCGAAGCTCAAGGAAGCGTTCGTCAATTTTGCGCAGCGGCTTCCTTTCTACGGAACCGCGGTGCTGTGCATCGACGACGTCAACGTCCGCGACATCGTTCCGGCGATCACCAAGTCCATCGTCACCTACGGGTTCGCCGACGACGCGCAGCTTCGCGCTCAAGACGTCGATCACGACGGCGGACGCATGCGCTTCGTCGCGACGCATGCGAGCGCGGGGGCGCTGCCCGTGGAGCTCAATCTCGCGGGTGTGCACAACGTTCAGAATGCGCTTGCCGCGATCGCCGTCGGACGCGAGGTCGGCGTCGCCGACGCGGCCATCGCCAAGGCGCTATCGGAGTTCAAAGGCGTCGGCCGGCGATTTCAGCGCTTTGGCGAGATTCCGCTTGCGCGCGGCGGCTCGTTCACCCTGATCGACGACTACGGCCACCATCCCACCGAGATGGCGGCGACGCTCGACGCCGCGCGGCGCAGCTTTCCGGGCCGTCGGCTGGTGCTCGCTTTTCAGCCGCATCGCTACACGCGGACGCGCGACCTGTTCGAGGATTTCGTCCGGGTGTTGTCGACCGCCGACGCGCTGCTGGTCGCCGAGGTCTACCCGGCCGGCGAGGTCCCGATCGTCGCTGCCGACGGTCGCGCGCTGACCCGCGCGTTACGCATCGGCGGCAGGGTCGAGCCGGTGTTCATCGAGAACGTCTCCGAAATGCCGGCAGCAATTCGCGCCATCGCCCGCGACGGCGACGTAGTGCTGACGATGGGCGCGGGATCCATCGGCCAGGTTTCGCCTCTCGTGGCCGCCAGCACATGATCATGACCGAGCCACTTCAATTCACGGGCATGCGCGGCAAGTTGAGCCGTGACGAGCCGCTGGCGCGACACATTGCGTGGCGCTGCGGCGGCAAGGCGGATCTCGCCTTCGCGCCGGCGGACCGCGACGATCTTGCGACCTTCCTGCGCCAGTTGCCGGACAGTGAGCCTCTGACCGTCATCGGTCTGGGCAGCAACCTGCTCATTCGCGACGGAGGCATTCGCGGCGCGGTGGTGCTGATGCATGCGCCGGGAGGCGTGCTCGCGGTTGCCGACGGTCTTGTGTACGTCGAAGCGGGTGTCGCAAGCCCCAAGCTCGCCCGCTTTGCCGCGATGCACGACTGCGCCGACGCCGAATTTCTCGCCGGCGTGCCGGGAACGGTCGGCGGCGCGCTGGCAATGAACGCCGGTTGCTATGGCGGCGAGACCTGGCGGCACGTGGCCAGAGTCGAGCTCGCGAGGCGCGATGGCACCTTCGCCGTGCTAGAACCGAGCGATTTTGCGATCTCCTACCGCACCGTGCTGCGCGCCGACGGCGGCTCGGTCGACGGAGTGTTCACTGCGGCGTGGTTCCGCTTTCCGCACGGCGACTCGACGCGTGCACGCGCGCGGATCAAGGAGCTGCTGGCGAAGCGCATCGCGACCCAGCCGCTCAACCTGCCGAATGCCGGATCGGTTTTCCGCAACCCCGAAGGCGATCACGCAGCGCGATTGATCGAAGCCTGCGGACTCAAGGGATACGCCATCGGTGGCGCGAGCGTGTCGGAGAAGCACGCGAATTTCATCGTCAATCCCAGCGGCGCGGCCAAGGCATCGGACATCGAAGCGCTGATCGCGCATGTGCGTGCCGTCGTCGCCGAAAAAACCGGTGTCGTGCTGGAGCCCGAAGTACGGATTATCGGGGATGCCGCATGAGCGAATTCGGGAAAGTTGCGGTCCTGATGGGGCGAGCCCGACTCGGTACCGCGAAGCGGCTGGTGCGGGAGGGCGAAGCAGCCGCCCATCAACGTTGTACGTCGTCGCGGGACGCGGGAATCGCATGAGCGAATTCGGGAAAGTTGCGGTGCTGATGGGCGGCCCGTCTTCCGAGCGCGAAATCTCGTTCCTGTCGGGCAACGCCGTGCTCGCCGCGCTCAAGAGCAGAGGGGTCGACGCGCACGCTTTCGATCCGGCCGAGCGGGCGCTTTGCGAGCTCAAGCCCGACGGCTTCCAAAGGGCCTTCATCGCGCTCCATGGCCGCTTCGGCGAGGACGGCACGGTTCAGGGTGCGCTGGAAGTCCTCGGCGTTCCCTATACCGGCAGTGGAGTGATGGCGTCCGCCCTGGCGATGGACAAGTGGCGCACCAAGCTGGTCTGGATTGCCACCGGCATTCCGACGCCCCGATACCAGGTGGTCGATGAAAGCTCGGACTGGTGGGCGATCGTCGCCGAGCTCGGGCTGCCGCTGATCGTCAAGCCGGCGCGCGCGGGCTCATCCATCGGCATCACGCGCGTCGTCGGCGTCGATCACGACGAGCTCGCCGTCGCGTACCGCGCGGCGGCGGAGCACGACGATCTGGTGCTGGTGGAGGAGTTCGTCGCCGGCATCGAATTGACCGCCTCGGTGATCGGCAACCGCGCGCTCCCGCTGATTCGAATCGAGGCGCCGGACGGCAACTACGACTACTACCACAAGTATTTTTCCGATGACACGAAATATCTCTGCCCGTCCGGAATCGACGCCGACGTCGAGCGCGCGATTCTGGTCCAGTCGATGGAGGCGTTTCGCATGATCGGCTGCACCGGCTGGGGACGACTCGACCTCATTCTCGAGCAAGGAGGGGCGTGGAAGTTCCTGGAGGTGAACACCTCGCCCGGCATGACCGCGCACAGCCTGGTGCCGATGGCGGGGCGCAGCGTGGGGATCGAGTTCCCGGACCTGTGCGTGGAGATCCTGCGAGGCGCGCATGTGGGATAACCCGCGCCACCTGAACGCGCTTGCGCTGGCCCTTGCATTGCTCGCGTTCGCGCTGCTTTGCTGGGGCGCAACGACGTGGGCCGTGCGCCAGCCGGTGTTCGCGTTGCGGCAGGTCGTGATCGCGGGCGCGTTGTCGCAGGTCAACCCGGCGAATCTCGAGGCGGTCGTTCGCGAGGAGCTGCGCGGCAATTTCTTCACGATGCAGCTTGGCGACGCGCGCAACTCGCTGCAGCGCGTGCCCTGGGTGCGCGCCGTGGCGCTCAGGCGGCAGTGGCCGAACCGGCTGGAGATTCTTGTCACGGAGCAGATGCCGCTTGCGCGCTGGAACGACAACGCCCTGGTCAACAAGCAGGGCGAAGTGTTTATCGCGGACTACGACGGCGAGCTGCCGCAGTTCACAGGACCCGACGGTGCCGCCGGAGAAATGAGCGCGCGCTTTGCCGAATTCGGCGCCGCGCTCGAGCGCACCGGCATGTCGATCGGCGAAATGCGGTTGTCCGAACGCGGCGGCTGGGAGCTCAAGACCGCCGCGTCGCCGGTGCTGACGATCGCGCTCGGTCGCAGCGAGCCGGGAGAGCGGCTGAACCGCTTTGTCGCTTACTACGCGAGGACCCTCGGCGCGCTTGCCCGTGCCGGCACTCGCGTCGAGTACGCCGATCTGCGATATCGCAACGGTTTCGCCGCGCGGGTTCCGGGATTCAAGGAACGCGCCGTGAAGAAGGCGGCTTGACGTGGTCCCCGGGAAAACTAACACGGTGAAAGACGCATGGTGAAAGACGCGAAAAATCTGATTGTCGGACTCGACATCGGCACGTCGAAGATCGTTGCCATCGTCGCCGAGATCACGCCCGAGAAAAAGCTGAACATCATCGGCTTGGGAACGCAGCCCTCGCGCGGGCTGAAGAAAGGCGTCGTGGTGAACATCGAGGCGACCATGGCTTCGATTCAGCGCGTGCTCGAAGAGGCCGAGCTGATGGCCGATTGCGCCATCACCGAGGTTTTTACCGGCATCGCCGGAAGCCACATCCGCAGCCTCAACTCCAGCGGCATGGTGGCGATCAAGGAAAAGGAAGTCACGCAGGCCGACATCGACCGCGTGGTGGAGACCGCGAAGGCGATCGCGATCCCGAACGATCAGCAGGTGCTGCACATCCTGCCGCAGGAGTTCATCGTCGACGGGCAGGAAGGCGTGCGCGAGCCGCTGGGCATGAGCGGCGTCCGGCTGGAAGTGAAAGTGCACATCGTCACCGGCGCGGTTTCCGCAGTCGAGAACATCACCAAGTGCGTGCGCCGCTGCGGGCTGGTGGTCAAGGACGTGATGCTGCAGCCGCTGGCGTCTGCGCTCGCGGTGCTGAACGAGGACGAGAAGGACCTCGGCGTCTGCGTCATGGACATCGGCGGCGGGACCACCGATCTGGCGGTGTTTACCGGCGGCGCGATCCGCCACACGGCGGTGATTCCGATCGCCGGCGATCAGGTGACCAACGACATCGCGATGACCTTGCGCACGCCGACCAAGGAAGCCGAGGAGCTGAAGATCCGCCACGGCTGCGCGCTGCGCCAGCTCGCCGATCCCAACGACGTCATCGAAGTGCCGGGCGTCGGCGACCGCGGCCCGCGCAAGCTGTCGCGGCAGATGCTGGCCGAGGTGATCGAGCCGCGGATCGAGGAGCTCTACACGCTGGCGCAGGCGGAGCTGCGCCGCAGCGGCCTCGAGGAGATGCTCTCGTCGGGCATCGTCCTCACCGGCGGCTCGGCGCTGCTGCAGGGCATGGTCGAGCTGGGCGAGGAAGTGTTTCACCTGCCCGTGCGCATCGGCGTTCCGGCGTATGTCGGCGGGCTCGCGGACGTGGTGCGCAGCCCGCGCTACGCCACCGCCGTCGGCCTGCTGCTCGATGGGCAAGAACAATATCTGCGCGCGGAACTCGCGCGCACACAGGGAAAAGGATTGGGCAATGTCGCGGAACGGATGAGGCAATGGTTCAAGGCGAATTTTTGAGATCGCGCGCAATCGGCAGGTGCACGGCGTCGCCTTTCGGGGCCGGCGCCATGCACGACGGGCACACGACAAGCGGCTGGCTCGCGCTTCGACGTTGGAAATTACTTTCGTAGTCTGACAGGAGAAGGAGAACACCATGTTCGAAATCATCGACCAGAACCCGCAGGAAGCGGTCATCAAAGTCATAGGCGTGGGCGGGTGCGGCGGCAATGCCGTCGAGCACATGATCGGAAAAGGCCTTCAGGGCGTCGAATTCATCGCCGCCAACACCGACGCGCAAGCGCTCAAGCGCTCGACCGCGCGCATTCAGTTGCAGCTCGGCAGTAGCCTGACGCGCGGGCTGGGCGCCGGCGCGCGGCCGGAGATCGGCCGTGACGCGGCCATGGAAGACAAGGACCGCATCGGCGAAATGATCGACGGCGCCGACATGCTGTTCATCACCGCCGGCATGGGCGGCGGCACCGGAACCGGCGCCGCTCCCGTCGTCGCGCAGGTGGCGAAGGACCGCGGCATCCTGACCGTCGCGGTCGTGACCCGGCCGTTCCAGTTCGAGGGCAAGCGGCAGCGGGTGGCTGACGCGGGCATCGAGGAGCTGAAAAAAAGCGTCGACTCGCTGATTATCATTCCCAACGACAAGCTGATGCAGGTGCTGGGAGAGGATGTCTCGGTGCTCGACGCCTACGCCGCGGCCAACGACGTTCTGCGCAGCGCCGTGTCCGGCATTGCCGAGGTCATCAACAATCCGGGCCTGGTCAACGTCGACTTTGCCGACGTGCGCACGGTGATGTCGGAAGTCGGCATGGCAATGATGGGCTCGGCGACCGCCGCCGGCGCCGACAGGGCCCGCCTCGCGGCCGAGCGCGCGGTGGCGAGCCCGCTGTTGGAAGAGGTCAACCTTTCCGGAGCGCGCGGCGTGCTGGTCAACATCACCGCCTCGTCCGGGCTGAAGATGAAGGAATACCATCAGGTGATGGAGACGATCAAGGAATTCACCGCGGACGAAGCGCTGGTCATCGTCGGCACCGTGATCGACGATTCGATCGGCGACGAATTGCGCGTGACCATGATCGCGACCGGCTTGGGCGGGGCCGTGGTCAAGCAAGTGCGGCAGCCGAAGCTCGAAGTGGTCGAGCACGTGATCGAGCGCACCGGCACTGACGGGATCGGAATGCATATGGAAACGATCGATTACGACAGTCTGGACAAGACTCCGGCGGTGATACGGCGCGGGCGCGCGGCGGCGCCGGCAAGTGGAGCATCGTCGTTCGACCCGGCCGATATCCCGGCATTCCTGCGCAAACAGGCCGACTGAACGGCGCCGGAAAAGCACCTGCCGAATGTTTTTTGTATCCATATGCGTTGCTCCAGCGCGGCCGGCGAGCCGATGTGGTAACATGACGTAAACCATTGAACCGTCATGCTTTCGGCCAACTTTGCCGATCGCAGCGGCGGCGTATAACCGATGCTCAGACAGCGCACACTCAAGAACAAGATCAAGTCGACCGGGGTCGGTTTGCATACCGGCGTGCGCGTCGAGTTGATGCTGCGCCCCGCGCCGCCGGATACCGGCATCGTTTTCCACCGCACCGATCTGCCGCAGCCGGTGACGATCGTCGCCGACTCCCGCAACGTCGGCGACACGCGTCTTTCGTCGTCGCTGGAAAAAGACGGAGCGCGAATCTCGACGGTCGAGCACCTGATGTCGGCACTGGCCGGATTGGGCGTGGACAATCTGCACGTCGACGTTGCCGGTCCCGAGATTCCGATCATGGACGGAAGCGCCGGCCCCTTCGTATTCCTTTTGCAGTCGGCCGGAATCGTCGAGCAATCCGCGGCCAAGCGTTATTTGCGCATCAAGTCGACGGTCGAGGCCCGGCAAGACGACAAGTGGGCGCGCTTCGAGCCGCATCACGGTTTCATGCTCGACTTCACCATCGATTTCCCGCATCCGGTGTTCGGATCGGAAAACCGTCACGTCGCCATCGATTTCGCCGAGCATTCGTATATCAAGGAAGTGAGCCGGGCGCGAACCTTTGGCTTCATGCAGGACGTGGAGGCATTGCGCGCCGCGGGGCTCATCCTCGGCGGCAACCTGCAGAATGCGATCGTGCTCGACGAGACGCGAATCCTCAACAGCGAGGGTTTGCGCTACGACAATGAGTTTGCCAAGCACAAGGTGCTCGATGCGATCGGCGACCTGTATCTGCTCGGACACCCGTTGATCGGCAAATACACCGCGTACAAATCCGGGCACGGGCTCAATAACGCCTTGTCGCGCGCCCTGCTGTCCGACCAGGATGCCTGGGAGCTGGTCACCTTCGATGCGCCCGCCGACGTTCCGAGCGCGTTCCAGTCATGGCAGGTGCAGGGGGCCTGATCGCCGGGGGTGCAAGCCTCCGGCCGCAGTAGCGAGGTTTTCCTGGTTCTCGTTCGATTGCTGCTGTTCCTGGCTTTGGCGACTGTCGCCGGGGCGTTCGGCCTTTACCTCGTCAAACGCGACCGGCGCTATTTGCGCTTCATTGCCCAGGTCGTCAAATACACCATCTTCCTAATGCTCGGCGTCCTGATCTTCTACGCCTTCGAGCGGCTCGTCGCGACGGTCTGAGGCGCTGTCCCCACGCGTGCTGGCCAGCCGTCGCAGTGCGCGCGTAAGTGGTGATACACCGAGCTCGGCGGCAAGGGTCAATAGCGTGCTTGCGGATGCGCTATCTAATTGTTTCTTAGGCGACTTTGGCAGAGACTCGCGGGCCAGGCGGGCTTGCACGCGAACCCGTATTCCAGTAAATTCCCATCCCTCACGCGCGAGCGCGGTGCGCAGTTCCGGGGCGCGTTGGCGCAGCAGCGCAGCGGCCGCGCCGCTTGCGGCACCCAGTTCGAGCTCCGCCGACCGCGCGTCGAGGACGCAGACGTGTCTCGCCAACGCCGCCGGCAGGGCCCGATGGACGAGATCCTGCAGCGTGGCTTCACGCCGGTGGCGCTGCAGCAGCTCGTCGAGTGTGGATTCGCCTTTGAGTATCTGATGGAGTCGGCGCATGGAACGGTATCCGCAAAGCGTTTCGCGACCGAGGTCCGGGGTCGAACCCCAGGGGAGTCGGTGATTTGAACATAATCTTCGTCTCGGACGCCACTGTTCGGGCGCGCACGCTTACCCTCGACTGGCGGCACTGGGCGCTGGGAAGCTTCGCCATCCTGGTTCTGTTCCTGTTGTTCACGCTCATATTCAACTACGTGACCTTGCGCTACGCGGCGTCGATCAATCATCCATTGTTGCAGGCGATCATGCTCGCCGATCAGCGGCAGGAAGCGCAGCGCTCCGACGAGGCCGTGCAGGGCCACTTGAGCGCGATGGCGATGAAGCTCGGCGACCTGCAGGCGCAGATGCTGCGGCTCGACAGCCTTGGCGAGCGGCTCGCGAGCCTCGCTGGATTGAAGCCGCAGGAATTGCCGGCCGGATTGAAGTCGCAGGAATTGCCGGCGCTGGAGCCGCGCTCGATTCCCGGCCGTGGCGGCCCGGCGCCTACCCTGCGCCGCGACTTCACGATGGACGAATTCACCGCCATGCTCACGCAATTGACGCGACAGGTCGATGAGCGCTCCGACCAGCTTGGCGTTCTCGAAGCGCTGGTGGTCACCGACTCGGCCAACAAGAAGTTTCTGCCGACGCTGCCGCCGATCCAGGATGGCTGGTTCTCTTCCAACTTCGGCTGGCGCATCGACCCGTTCAATGGACAGAAGACTTTCCACGAAGGGATCGACTTTCCTGCCGAGGCCGGAACCACCGTCGACGCCGCGGCAAGCGGCAAGGTCATCTTCGCCGACGTGCATCCTGCCTATGGTAAAATGGTCGAGATCGATCACGGCAATGGGCTGGTCAGCCGTTACGCGCATTGCTCGGTGCTGCTGGTCAAGGAAGGCGACCTTGTCATTCGTGGCCAGCGAGTGGCGGAAGTGGGATCGACCGGCCGATCGACTGGCCCGCATCTGCATTTCGAGGTGCGTTTGAACGGTGTTCCGCAGAATCCGGCGCGTTTCCTGCAACCCACGGGCTAGTAGAGCGCTGCGGGTCGCCTGCGCCGGCATTTTTTCGACTCAGTTTCGACTCACGCATTTGACCCTCGGCAGCCGATAGACAGGCAGGGGTGAGGTGGTCCTCACCCCTTGTTTTTTGCCCCGGCGGCTTGAGATACCGACTCTATGATCCCCAACATTCTTACCAAGATCTTCGGCAGCCGAAACGAGCGGCTTCTGAAGCAATACGCGCAGGTGGTCGAGCAGATCAATGCGCTCGAGCCCGCGTATGCCGCGCTTTCGGACGACGAGCTCAAGGCGAAGACGCCGATGCTCAAGGAACGCGTCGCGAAGGGCGAAACGCTCGACGAGGTGATGCCCGAGGCGTTCGCGGTGGTGCGCGAAGCCGGCAAGCGCACGCTGCAGATGCGGCACTTCGACATGCAGCTGATCGGCGGCATGGGCCTTCATTACGGGAAGATCGCCGAAATGCGCACCGGCGAAGGCAAGACGCTCGTCGCTACGCTGCCGGCGTACCTGAACGCGCTGACCGGGCGCGGAGTGCACATCGTCACCGTCAACGATTACCTCGCCCAGCGCGATGCCGACTGGATGGGCCGGATCTACCGTTTCCTGGGCCTGACCGTCGGCGTCAATCTTTCGCAGATGAGCCACGATCTGAAGCAGGCGGCGTACGCGGCGGACATCACCTACGGCACCAACAACGAATTCGGCTTCGACTACCTGCGCGACAACATGGTTTTCCATGCGTCGGAGAAGGTGCAGCGCGGCCTGGTCTACGCGATCGTCGACGAGGTCGACTCGATCCTGATCGACGAAGCGCGCACGCCGCTGATCATCTCCGGCCAGGCTGACGACAATGTCGATCTCTACTACCGGTTGAACGAGCTCG
>Ga0209839_10000466_pt1 | contig 20508 bp, 19 predicted proteins | sample OrgsoiDNA2013050_FD_185800 | JGI IMG/M metagenome (GOLD analysis project Ga0209839, IMG submission 185800) | Permafrost soil microbial communities from the Arctic, to analyse light accelerated degradation of dissolved organic matter (DOM) -... | ecosystem: Environmental > Terrestrial > Soil >... | reverse complement strand
GGCTGCAGCAGGCCGCGATTGGGTATCGACCCGCTGATCGGGCTGAATTCGAGCTGCTCACTGGTCACGTTGAGCTCAAGGAAGTGATCCTGCCCGGAGGCGTGATTGGGCCGCCAGATCATGTTGAAGCCTCGGCCGCTCCATGTCCCTGCGAGGCCGGCCAGCGGGCCGAGCGGGCTCGCCACCTCAGGGAACGGAGCCTGAACCGCATTTGCTACGGCCGGCAGCGGCTGGAAAGAAAAGTCTGCTGCTAGTTCCATGATGCCCCCTCGCTGACATGGGGGGTCAGTGGCCGGGAAGGCTGAAGGCCCAGTTCAGGATGCGGGTGGCATCGGCCCGGTTGGCGGCGGTGATGGAACCGGGACTGTCGAGCGTGACGCCGATGACGGAGTAGCCGTTCCTGGTGGCCTCGAACAGCAGGCACTGCCCGGCGGCCCCGGTGTATCCGGGCTTGATGCCGATCACGCCCGGATAGTGGCCGAGCAGCGGGTTAAGGTTCCGCCACAGGTAGGCGTGGTGCCCGGATCCGGCACCGATCCGGTAGCTGCGCTGGTTCACGACCGAGCGGAAGACCGCGGATCTCATCGCGGCCCGGCCCAGGGTGAGCAGGTTCGCGGCGGTGGAGTAGTTCGAGTACGGGGTCGGCCAGGGCAGCCCGTCGAAGGTGCTGAAGTGCGTCCGGGTCATGCCGATCAGCCGGGCGACGGCGTTCATTTTCGCGATGAACGCTCCGATGCCCGGGCCGTAGGCCTGCGCCAGGGCATAGGCGGCATCGGCGCCGGACGGGAGCAGCATCGCGTAGAGGAGCTGGCCAGCGGTCAGCGTGTCCCCCGGCCGCAGGCCGGCGTTGCTGGCGTCGTACTTGCGCACGTACGCGACCACGGCGGACGGGATGGTGATCTTCCGGTCCAGGTGACCCTCGCTGATCACCACGAAGGCGGTCATCACCTTGGTGATGCTGGCCATCGGGCGTTCGGTGTTCTCCTCGCGGCTCCACAGCAGCCTGCCGGTGGCCGCGTTCTCGACCGCGGCCGCCTTCGCCCCGACGCCGCCCGGGCCGGAGACGCCAGCTGCGGCGCTCGCCGCCGGCGACGGCACGGCGAAGGCCAGGGCGATCAGGACCGATCCGGCGAGAAGGCCGGTCGCGCGAACCATCAGGCGAGCACGCGGCACCATAGAAAACCCCCGATGACATAGCCACCACACAACAGCGGCAAGCCTCCCAGTTACGGCCAGCCGTGGCAACCAGGCTCGGAGAAATGCCAGACTCGGAGAAATGCCAGACTCGGAGAAATGCCAGAGCGCGCCGCCTGAAGGGGCCAGGCGCCGCGGGTTAATCTCTCGGCCAGGCGAAGACCGGGCCCCGGGCTCGGAGCGTCACCAGCGAGCCCACAGGTAGCTGAGAACCACCAGCCATCCGCACCACGATCGTCGGCCCGTCGACCTCGTTCACGGGCTGGACGTGCAGGACGGCGTCATGGCCGTGATACCCGCAGGCCATTACGCGGCCGGTTAGCCCGTCATCGTTCGGCTCGATATTGATCTGTTCCGGCCGGATCAGGACCGTCACCTGGCCCGCATGACCTGACATGGGTGCGGCCGGGTCGAGCGGGAGGCTGCCGAGGAGCGTCTTGACCATGCCCTCGTCGAGTATGCCCTCGAGCAGGTTCGCGTCCCCGATGAAGCGGGCCAGCTCGGGGTCGGCCGGCCGGCAGTAGAGGTCTTCCGGTGTCGCGCACTGCGCGATCTTCCCGTCCCGCAGCGCCGCCACCCGGTCGGCGACAGAAAGCGCCTCGTCCTGGTCGTGGGTTACCAGCACCGCCGTGGTGCCGGCCCGGCGGAAGATCTCCTGGACATCGGCGCGGACGCTGGCCCGCAGGTGCGCGTCCAGCGAAGCGAACGGCTCGTCGAGCAGGACCACGGCCGGCTCGATAGCCAGCGCCCGGGCCAGCGCGACCCGCTGCTGCTGGCCGCCGGACAGCTGATGGGGATACCGCTTGCCCAGTCCGCCCAGGCCCACCGTCTCAAGTATGGCGGCGACCTTGCCGCCGCGGCGTTCCCGGGCGGCGAGCCCGAACCCGACGTTGGCCGCGATGGTCAGGTGCGGGAACAAGCTGCCTTCCTGCGGCACGTAACCGATGTGGCGCCGTTCCGGCGGGACGTGGACGCCAGGACCGTCGACCAGGGTGTCGCCGATCTTGATCGTGCCCGCGTCCGCGCGGTCGAAGCCGGCCATCAGCCGCAGCAGGGTGGTCTTCCCGCTGCCGGACGGGCCGAGAATCGCCGTCAGCGATCCGGCGGGCACGTCCAGGTCCACCCCGGTCAGGACCGGGTGGGACCCGAACGACTTGTGCAGTCCGGTAACCGCCAGTTGCCGCATGCCCTCATCCTCGCGCTTGAGCCGGGCGATTGAAAAATCGCCCCAGAACGTAGCTTGGTACGGCCGCGACGATGATCATCACCAGGGCGAACGGCGCGGCCTGGCTGTACGAGAGGTTTGTCTCGTAGGCCCAGAACTGAGTGGCCAGCGTCTGCGACCCGGTCGGGATCAGCAGCAGCGTGGCGGTGAGCTCGGTGACCACCGACAGGAAAACCAGGCAGAACGCGGCGACCAGGCCGGGGCCGGCCAGCCGCACGGTAACCCGGAACAGCACCGCCAGCCGGCGCTGGCCCAGCGACCTGGCCACCTCGTCCAGGCCGGCCGGCGCCCGGGCCAGCGAGGCCTTGACCCCGACCAGCGCCAGCGGAAAGAACATGATCGCATAGCAGGCGATGAGCAGCATCGATGTCCCGTAGCCGAATCCGGCCGCGTAGCGTTCTGTGAAGTAGGACAAGGCAAAGGCGATGACCACCCCGGGCATGCCCAGGACCAGGTAGGTGCTGCGCTCGAGCAGCTGCCGCATCCGGCCGCGGTGCCGCACGGCCAGCAGGGCCACCGGAAATGCCAGGACCGTGGCCAGCGCCGCAGCGGCTCCGCCGTACATGGCCGTGTGCCCGGCGGCATTCAGCAGCGACACGTTAGACCCGCCTGAGAGCCCCGCGGGAAGGCCGTCCGCCATCCAGTACGCGGCCGCCCCGATGGGAACGCCGAGCGCGAGCAGGGCCAGCGCGGTGAACAGGACCAGCACGGGCCAGCGGGTCCAGCCGAGCTGCTGGGGCGGGTTGACCCGCTGGGTCATCGGGCCGGACCTGCTGACCTGGCCGCGGCCGCGAAGGGTGCCTTCCCCGGCCAGGACGAGCAGGCTTAGCACCACCAGGACCAGGGACAGCGCGCACGAGGCGGCGAAGCTGTACTGGTTGAGCTCGGTGAAGATCTCGGTCGTGAACGTCTGGTAGCCGAGGATCTCGAACGCGCCGTACTCGGCCAGCAAGACCAGCGCCACGAGCAGGCAGCCGCCTGCGATGGCGCCCTTGGCCTGGCCCAGCGTGATCCGGATGAAGGTGCGGACGCGGCCGCAGCCCAGGCTCCGCGCGACCTCCTCCTGCCCGGGGTCGGCTCCGCGCAAGCTGGCCGCCACCGGCAGGTACACCAGCGGGTACACGGCCAGGGTCATCACGATGACCGCCCCGGTGAAGCCGCGGGCCCAGCCCCACAGCGAATTCCAGCCGAAGCTCACCACAAAGTCAGGGATCGCCAGCGGCACCACCACCAGCACGGCCCACGTCCGGCGGCCCGGCAGGTCGGTCCGCTCCACGCACCAGGCCGCCGCGGTGCCGATCACCGCGCAGGCCACGGTGACCACGACGGTGAGCCGGATGGTGTTCCACAGCAGCACCCGGGTCAGCGACCGGAAGATGAGGTGCCTCACCTCGGAAACGCCGGCCCCCTGAGCCTCGATCAGCAAGAACACCAGCGGGAGCGCGAGGACCGCCGCCACCAGGGAACCGATCGTGAGCAGGGCGACCGGGCGGCGGGCGCGTTTCGGCGCGCAGGCGGCCTTCTCCTCGCGCTCTTCGCGGCGGTCAGCCAGCGTCCCCGCGGCCATCAGCGGTTCGCCTCCGTCCGGCGGCTCACAGCAGGCCCGCCTGCTGGAGCAGGGCGATCGCCGCCGAGCCGCCGCCCAGATCGGCGATCGTGATCGCGTTGGGCTGGAGCTGGCTGAACGGCGTCTCCGGCGCCGACGTGGTCACCCCGGACCCGAGCGGATACTCATAGCTCTGCTCGTTCCCTGATGCCCGCGCGATAATCTCCTGCCCCTGCTTGCTGACCAGGAAAGCGAGGAACTTCTGCGCGGCCGCCTGGTGCTTGCCTGACTTCAGCACGGCCGCACCGGAGACGTCGATCACGTATCCCGGGTCGCGCGGGGCGAAGTAAGTGATCTGCGAGTGCATCGCCGACGCGCCGATCTCGGCCTTGAGCCGGTACCAGTAGTACTCGTTGATGACGCCGAAGGCGACCTGGCCGCGGTTCACGTCATTAGCGATCGTTTCGTTGTCGGGGACACTGTGGCTCGCGGCGTTGGACTTGATGCCTGCCAGCCAGCTGAGCGCGGCCGCCTGGCCGTAGGTCTTCAGCACCGAGGTGACGATCGGCTGGAAGTCGGTCTCTCCGGCGGCGAGAGCGAGCTTGCCCTTGTACTTCGGGTCGGCGAGCTGCAGCACGCCGGCCGGGAGCTGGCTCTTCGCGATCAGCGACGGGTTATAGATGAGCACGCTAACCCTGGCGGACACCCCCACCCAGTCCCCGCCCGGGGAGTTGTACCTGGCGGTGGCGCTGGACAGCGTGCCCGAGCTCACCGGGGACAGCAGGCCCTTTCCCTGCAAGAACTCAAGCGGCGGCGAGTTCTCTGTGTAGAAGACGTCAGCCGGTGAATGCGACCCCTGCAGCGCTATCAGGTTGGCGAGCATGCCTTCGTCGTCATTGCGGACGTTGACGGTGATCCCGGTCTGCTTCTCGAACGCGGCCGCCAGCCCGTTGGTGGTCTGCTCATGCTGGCCGCTGTACACGGTGATCGACCCGTTCGACGGATTGGATCCCGATGAGCTGCAGCCGGCGAGCACCCCGGCCCCCAGCGAACCGCAGGCGATGGCGGCCGCGAGCACGGCTCGCCACCGCATCACGAGGCCGCGCCTGAGTACATGGCGGTGATTGCCCAGGCCACCCCGGGGTCCGCTGTCCTTCGGTTCGTCATCTACCCTTTCCTCGTAATCGCCGCAGCATCACGCGCTCAGGCCGCAGACAGCTTAGCTTAGGCTAACCTAACCTGTTGCGCCGGTACCATCGTGAGACACATGGCCGGGATGAGACAGCTCGCGCTCGGGCCCCGATGCTACCTGGTGCCGGGTCTATGAGCTGGGCAGCAGCGCGTTGATGACCCGGGCGCCCCGGTCGGGATCAGGGTGCTCGCCGGTGATGAGGCCGAGGTAGATGTAGGACTCCATGATGCGGACCAGCACGTAGGGCAGGTCGTCCAGCGGGACGGCGGCGTTCAGCCGCCCGGCCGCGGCCTCAGCGCAGACGAATTCGCCGATCAGGGCGATGAGCCGGGTTTCGAAGTCAGAGGCCCTGGTCGTCAGCAGGCGCAGGGCCAGCTCCCCTTCGCGGTCCAGGAACCGCTGCATGCCCGGGTTGGCGATGACGCCGCGGACGGTAGCGACGATGACGGCCGCGGCCGGCGACTGGTTCGCGGCGGCAGGCCCGCCGTGTTCCGTCCGCAGCCTGTCGACGGTCGGGCGGATCAGCGACCAGAGGATCTCGGTGAGCAGTTGCTCACGGGAGCCGACCCAGCGGTAGAGGGTGGCCCGGTCGACGTTGAGGCTGCGGGCCAGGACCTGCATGTCGATCCGGTCACCGGCGAGAAAGGTCCGGCGCGCCTGACGGAAGGCGTCAAGCGCCAAAGGCCGCGCCGGCGTCGTCCCGGTGAGCTGCCGTTGCAGCGGCGTGTCCGCGCGGCGTGGGCTGCGGGCGGCCATCGGGGTTCGCTCCTGTTCTTGAGTTTCCTGCCGGCCAGGTCTCGGGGACCTTGACAGATCAAGGGTGCTGAGAGACAGTTTGCAACATATCTGGCGAATGTTGCAATGGAGAAACGTATGAGCGAGATGACGCAGCATCCGGTGGTCCAGCTCAAGGACGGGGCCATCCGCGGCAAGGTCGACTCGGGGGCGGCTGCGTTTCTCGGCATTCCCTACGCCGCGCCTCCGTTCGGCCCGAACCGGATGCGGGCACCGCAGTCCGTCCAGCCCTGGGAGGGCGAACGTGACGCTACGGCGTTCGGGCCGACCGTGCCCAAGGGCGATTACCCGCCGCAGTACGCCCCGTTGTTCCCTGAGGTGGTGATCCCGGGCGAGGACTGCCTGAACCTCAACGTGTGGACCCCCGACCCCGACGCCAGCGGGCTTCCGGTGCTCGTCTGGATCCACGGCGGCTCGTTCATGAACGGATCGTCCTCGGTCGCCGAGTACAACGGCGCGGCGTTCGCCCGCGACGGCATCGTCTGCGTGACCATCAACTACCGGCTGGCCGCCGAGGGCTTCCTGTTCCTCGGCGACGGCATCGCCAACCTCGGCCTGCTCGATCAGCTGGCGGCCCTGCGGTGGGTGCAGGGCAACATCGCCGCGTTCGGCGGGGATCCGGCTCGCGTCACCGTCGCGGGTGAATCGGCCGGGGCCATGAGCGTGACGACGCTGCTCTCGATGCCGCTGGCCGAAGGCCTGTTCGCCCAGGCCATCGCGCAAAGCGGGGCCGGCGCCCACACCCTGACCCAGGACCAGGCCGCCATGGTGGGCGGCTACCTCGCGGCCGCGCTCGAGGTGCCCGCGGACCGGGACTCGATCAGGGCCGTTCCGCTGGACACCCTCGTGCAGACCGCATCGGACCTGGTGGTGGAGGTGCAGACCAACCCCGATCCGGCCAAGTGGGGGCAGCTCGCGCTGAGCTTGCTGCCGTTCGCGCCGGTCGTCGACGGCTCGGTCCTGCCCGCGGCGCCGATCCCGGCATTCGCCGCGGGCCAGGGCAGCGGCGTCCCGCTGCTGATCGGATCGAACCGCGACGAGGCCCGGCTGTTCCTGGTCGCGGCGGCCAGCATCGACCTGATCGACGACGCGGGACTCGGTGCTGTCGCGGGCGCGTACGGCCTGCCGGAGGACGACCTCGCCGTCTACCGCGCCAGCCGGCCGGACGCCAGCCCGGGCGACCTGCTGGCCGCCGTGATCAGCGACTGGTTCTTCCGCATCCCGGCCATCCGGGTGGCCGAAGCGCGGGCCGCGGCGGGAACGCCCGGCACCTGGATGTACCGTTTCGACCGCCCGGAGCCGGAGGACAACCACCGGCTCGGAGCGTGCCACGGCACCGAGATCCCGTTCGTGTTCGACACCATCACCCTTGAAGAACTGCACCCGCGTCTCGGTGGCGCGCCCTCGCGAACCGTGGCGGACCAGGTCCACCGGGCGTGGGTGGACTTCATCACCAGGGGCGACCCGGGCTGGGCGGCCTACGACACCGCCAGCCGCACCACCGCCCTGCTCGCCGAGCGCATCGAGGCCGCCGACGACCCAGCCGGGGACGAGCGGGCCTGCTGGGACGGCATCCGCTAGCGCCGCCCTCCGCCAGCACCCGGCGCGGCTCGACTTTATTGTCGTGGTTGTGGCAACGTGCACATTCTTCTGTGCACGTTGCCACAACCATACAATTCGGCGCGGGGCTCGTGGGGTCTGTGGGGTGCGTAGGGTTGGTGGAGGGCACGCCGAGCACCAGGCACGCCGCGCGCGGCGGGTATTTGAAAATGGGAGCAATGGGGTAGCTTCGGAGGGTGAGTGCTACGGGAGAGTTTGTTCGCGATACCAAGTACCTGAACGGGCGGATTACGGCCGACGGGCGGGACGGCAGCTTCCCGGTGGAGGCCGGCCAGTACCGGCTGGTGGTGGCGCGGGCCTGTCCGTGGGCGAACCGCACCATGATCGTCCGGCGACTGCTCGGGCTCGAGCCGGCGCTGTCCATGGGCATCTGCGGGCCTGAGCATGACTGGCGGAGCTGGACGTTCGACCTTGACCCCGGTGAGGTCGACCCGGTGCTTGGCATCCACTTCCTGCGTGAGGCCTACGAGAAGGCGGTGCCCGGCTACGACCGGGGCGTCACCGTCCCGGCCATCGTGGAGATCTCGTCGGGGGCGGTGGTGACCGCCGACTTCCGGCAGATCACCCTGGACCTGGAGGACGAGTGGACGGCGTACCACCGGCCGGGCGCGCCCGACCTGTACCCGGAGAAGCTGCGCGAGCAGATCGAGGAGATCAGCGACCTCGTCTACGAGGACCTGAACAACGGCGTGTACCGGTGCGGGTTCGCCACCACGCAGGCGGCCTACGAGGAGGCCTACGGCAAGCTGTTCGGCCGGCTTGACTGGCTGTCCGAGCGGCTCGCCACCCGGCGTTACCTAGCGGGCGACACGATCACAGAAGCGGACATCCGGCTCTGGCCCACGCTGGTCCGGTTCGATGCCGTGTACCACGGCCACTTCAAGTGCAACCGGAGCAAGCTCACCGAGATGCCGGTGCTCTGGGCGTACGCGCGTGACCTGTACCAGACGCCGGGCTTCGGCGACACGATCGACTTCCCGCAGACCAAGCAGCACTACTACCGGGTGCACACCAACGTGAACCCGTCCCAGATCGTCCCGGCCGGACCCGATGAGTCCGGCTGGCTCGAACCGCACCGGCGAACCGAACTCGGCGGCCGGCCCTTCGGCGACGGAACGCCGCCGGGTCCGCCGCCACTCGCGGAACGGGTGACGGACGGACCCGGCAGTTAGGCCGCGCGAGCCGGCAGGGTTCGGCTCGCGCAAAGGTTCTCGGGTCTGACGGGTTCAGCCTGAGCAGGAACTGGGCGGGGTGAGGGTGGCCACGCCGGCCTGCTGAGCCCGCTGATCCTGGTAGTAGGCGTAGGCGCGGCCGGCCATGACCGTGACGCTGCCGAAGTACTCCACCACCCCGCCGTCGGTGGGGATGGTCACGCTCTTCAGCACCTGCCCGGTCACCGGGCTGGCACACTCCAGCGTGTGCGAGCCGCCGATCCAGACGACGCCGCCGCTGAACGCAGGGATGGAACCCAGGCCCGCGCCAGCTCCCGTGCCGAGGCGGACCATCCGGGTCAGGTCCGCGTCCGGAGCGAACCAGGCCGACTCGGTCATGCCCACTCCGGTGGTGCCCCAGACGCCGCCTGAGGTGGCGACCAGGTTGCCCGCGGTGGTGGTGAGATCGGCGATGGCCTGGCCCCCCAGCTGAGCGCCGGTGGCCCGGTTGTAGGTCAGCAGCTGGAAGGGGCCGGTGCTGACGTAGAGCTTGCTTCCGTCGGGTGAGACAGCCAGCGAGCTCACCGGGCCCGCGGACACGCTGATCTGCTTGATTACCTGACGGGTACTGGGATTGACCACCGCGACGCTGCTGCCCGCGGCCACGTACAGGTCGCCATCAGGTCCGGCGGTGAGCACCCCGCTGGCCGTGGCGGACACCTGGCCGGTGACCGGGACCGTGACCGACGCGACCTGGGCCAGCGTCCTGGCGTTGTAGCCGTGCAGGACCACGCTGGTGCCGGCGTACTCCGACGGCACCCAGACCGTGCTTCCTGTGACCACCGGCGCGCCGGGGACGGGCGGCCCGGCCGCCGACGCGCCGTAGGAGACCGAAGCCAGGACGTTCCCGTTGGCCGGATCGATCCGGGCGAGGTTGCCGTCACCGGTGGCGTACAGCGAGCCGTCACCGGAGGTCAGCGAGTCCTGGTTGAACGTGTCGCGGTTGATCAGCTCGGCGCCCCACATCCCGCTGGCCACCCGCTCCGGCGGCCAGCTCGGGCTTACCGACGTCGGCACCTGCGACGGAGCCGGAGACGAGGCCGACGTGGAGACGGAGGCAGAGGGCGACGCCCCGCCGATGGACGACGACGCTGGAGGGCGGTGAGAGGTCAAGGCGGTCGCGATGCCGGCGCTGGCGCCGGCCACCACGATGACGCCGGCCGCGGCCAGGACCGGTGCCCAGCCCCGGCCCCAGGAGCCGCGCTGGGCGCGGGGCTCGCGGTGGCGGCGGTGCCCGGTCCCGGCGGCCTGGTTAGCCAGCCGGAACGCGACATCCTCGACCGTCACCCGGCGGGTCGGCTCAGGGGCGACGCGGCGCAGCATCTCCGCCAGCTGCCGTTCTTCGGTGTTCACGACGCCACACCTCCAGCCATCAGCTCCGCCAGCCCCGGCGCGTCCCTGAGCCGGGCCAGCGCCTTGGACGCATGAGATTTCACCGTGCCGACCGAGCAGCCCATCGCCGCCGCGGTCTGCGACTCGGTCTGGTCGGCGAAGTAGCGCAGCACCACCACGGCGCGCTGCCTGGCCGGCAACCGGTCCAGCGCCGCGATCAGCGCCTGACGGGCATCAACCTGGGCGAACACGTCGCCGTAGGCCTGCAGCTCGGGCAGCCGCCCGGTCGCCACCTCACCGTTCCAGCGCCGTCGGCGCCACCGCAGGTACGTGTTCACCATGATCTTCCGCACGTAAAGTTCGGGTGCATCCTGCCTGGTCAAGCTGTCCCACCGCGGCCAGGCCGCCGCCAGCGCGGTCTGCACGAGATCCTCGGCGCTCGGCCAGTCACCGGTCAGCAGCCAGCCCGACCGCAGCAACGCGTTCGATCGCGCCTCGACGAAGTCACGGAACCCGTCCGGCTCAGACGGACGACCCTCCACGGGCGACACCTCCACCGTTCCTTCGACACCATCACACCGGCTCAGCGTTATCACGTGTATTAAGAGACGCTGGCTGACCGGAAGGTTTACTCGCGGAGCCGGCCGAGTTCGGCGTTCGCCCGGCGCTGCCTGGACTCGGCCCGGTAGGACTGCCGTCTCGCGTCGGCGAGCCGCTGACGGGCGTCAGCGAGCTCGGCTTCCAGCTGGCGGACCGTGTGCTCCAGGTCCTGTTCGGCCGCGTTGGCGGAGTCAGCGGCCTGGCCGGCTTCAGCCACGGCCCGTTCGGCCAGATGGAGCTTCTCCTGGCGACGGCGGTCGCGCTCGGCCGCGGCCTCAGCCGGCGCGGGGGGCGGGGGTTTCTCGGTCTTCAGGGTCCGGGCGGTTGCTGTGGCTGAGGAGGTGGCCGGGGCACGGTGGGCCGGAGGGGAAGTCTGGGCGTGTGTGGAAGACGGCGGGGGCGGTGAGGCGGCGGCGTCTGGGAGCGCGGCTACTGGGGCCAGGCCGAAGCCGGCCCAGTGTGCGGCGCGCACCAGGGTGCCCAGGTTCGCGGCCACCTCCGGGTCGGCGATCGCGGCGTCGAGGGTGGCGGTCACCTCTTCGCGCAGCGCCGCGGGCGGTGCGGGCAGGTCCGACACCTGCAGGGCCTGCCGGGTGAGCTCGTCGACCAGACGGCCGCGGGCCGTGGTCAGCTCGCGGATCCTGGTACCGTCCATGGACGGCTCGGCGCGGAGCTCGGCGGCCAGCGCCGCCAACCGGGACGCGACCTGCGGATCGGCACGGACCAGGCGATTGACCACCCAGGCCGAACGGGTCGGCTTGCGCAGCCCGGCGATCTGCTTGGCCACGGCGGCCTGGGCCGCCTCGCGGGCGCTGGTCACGAGTTCCTGGCGGCGCTCGGTGAAACGGTCCGGGTCGGCCTCGTACAGCTCGGCTACCGCGTCCGCCAGCAGGTCGGTCATCTAGGCAGAATAGGCACCATGAACGATGTCGTGCCATCAGGACAGGGGCATCTGCTGACCGCGCGCGGGAACGTGATGGCGTTCAAGGCCGTCGCCGCGCAGACCGGAGGGGATTTCTCGCTGATGGAGCGGACCGTGCCGCCGGGAGCCCGCACTCCCCCTGCGCACCGGCACGTGAACTGCTCCGAGGCCTTCTTCGTGCTGGCCGGGACGATCACGTTCGAGCTGGACGGAGCCGAGCTGACCGGCGGGGCCGGCGATTTTTTGCTGGTCCCGCGGGGGGCGGGCCATACGTTCGGCAACCGGGGCGCCGAGCCGGCCCGGCTGCTCGTCCTGCACGCTCCGGCCATGGATGCCTATTTCGAGGAACTGCACCGGCTCTGGTCCTCCGGTCAACCGCCGCCGCAAGAGGCTGAACGCGAGCTGATGAGCAGATACGGCATGGAGCCGGCCTGAAATACCCCGCCGAAATGCCCCGGCAAAATGTCAGGGGGCCGACGTAGGGTGGGGAACTATGATTCCGACCGCACCCGCCGAGATAACCCCGGACACGCTTGAGCAGTACCGCCGGGAACTGACCGGCTATTGCTACCGCATGCTGGGCTCGGGCTTCGAAGCCGACGACGCCGTGCAGGAGACGATGCTGCGCGCCTGGCGCGCGGCGGACGGGTTCGAAGGACGCTCGAGCGTGCGGTCCTGGCTGTACCGGATCGCCACCAACATCTGCCTGGACATGCTGCGCGGCCGCCAGCGCCGGGCGCTGCCGATCGACCTGGGACCGGCCTCACCCCCGGTCGAGGCCCTGCTCGGGGACTGGCACCCGGACGACATCTGGATCTCCCCGATCGCGGACGCCAGGGTCGTGCCCGAGCACGGCGACCCGGCCGACATCGCGGTGGCGCGCGACACGATCAGGCTGGCGTTCGTGACCGCTCTGCAGCACCTTCCGGCCAGGCAGCGGGCCACGCTGATCCTGTGCGAGGTGCTGCGGATGCCTGCGGCCGAGGCCGCCACCACCCTGGGTACCAGCGTGGCCGCCGTCAACAGCGCGCTGCAGCGGGCCCGGGCCACGCTGGCCGCGCTGCCCGAGGAGCAGCGCGCCTCCACGGTGGACGCGGACCAGGCGGACCTGCTGGCCAAGTACGTCGACGCGTTCCAGCGTTACGACATGGAGCAGCTGGTGACGCTGCTGCACGACGACGCGCTGATGACGATGCCGCCGTACGCCATGTGGATCAGGGGCGGCGCGAACGTCTGCCGCTGGATGCTTGAGCCGTCGCCGAGCCTGTGCCGGGACTCGATCCTGGTGCCCGCGGGACAGGTCAACGGGGTCCCGGCGTGGGGCCAGTACAAGCCGGACCCGGACGGCGGGCATTCGCCCTGGGCGCTGCAGGTGCATGAGGTATCGGGCGGGCGGCTCAGCCGGCTGACGTGGTTCCTGGACACGGAGCGGATCTTCCCGGCGATCGGCCTGCCGCCGCACCTAGGGTGAGCGCGATGAGCCCTGATATTTCTGGTGTCGGGCAGCCGGGCTTCGTGGCCCGGTACGACCTGGCTGACCCGGCGCGGCAGGCCGCGGCGCAGGAGGTCGCGGCCCGGATCGGCGAGCTTGGCCTGCGGACGGTCCGGCTCGCGGTCGTCGACCAGCACGGCGTGCCGCGCGGCAAGATGCTGTCCCCAGAAGCCGCCATCGCGGCGCTGTCCGACGGCCTCGACTTCTCCGGCGCTATCTACAGCCTGGACACCGGTAACCAGGTGTTCGTACCCGCGTTCGCCCGCGGCGGCGGTTTCGGCATCGAGGAGTTCACCGGGTTTCCCGACGTAGTGGTGGTGCCCGATCCGGCCACCTTCCGGGTGCTGCCGTAGGCGGACCGCACCGGCTGGATGCTGTGTGACGTCTACTTCGGCAACGGCCAGCCGATGCCGCTTGACGGCCGGGGCCTGCTCCGCCGCCAGCTCGCCTCGCTCGGCGAGGCGGGATATGACTTCCTGGCCGGGATCGAGATCGAGTACTACATCGTCAACCGCGCACCGGAGGAGCTGAGCCCGGAGAACGCCGGCTTCACGCCGGAGCCGCCGCCGGTCAGCGTGTTCGAGCGCGGCTACCAGTTCCTGTCCGAGGTGCGGCTGGACGGCATGAGCGACACGCTGGAGGCGCTGCGCGACGCGCTGGACGCGATCGGCCTGCTGCCGCGGTCCATGGAGGACGAGTGGGGGCCGGGCCAGCTGGAGTTCAGCTTCGCACCCATAGCCGGGCTGGCCGCCGCCGACGCCGCCGTGCTGTTCCGTTCGGCGGTCAAGCAGGTGTGCCAGCGGCGCGGGCTGCTGGCCACGTTCATGTGCCGGCCTGCGCTGCCGAACTTCTTCTCCTCCGGCTGGCACCTGCACCAGTCCCTGCTGTCCCGGCCGGGCGGCTCGAACGCGTTCGCCAGCGCGGACGGGCCGCTGTCCGAGCTTGGCCGGCAGTACGTCGCCGGGCTGCTCGAGCACGCGGTGCCGATGACCGTGTTCGGGGTCCCGACGGTCAACGGGTACAAGCGGTTCCGGCCCTACTCCTTCGCGCCGGACCGGGTGTGCTGGGCGGTGGAGAACCGCGGCGCGCTGGTGCGGGTCCAGGGCTCAGCGGGCGACACCAGCTCGCACGTGGAGATGCGGGTCGGCGAGCCCGCGGCGAACCCCTACCTCTATCTGGCGTCGAACATCGCGGCGGGCCTGGACGGGATCCGGCGGGGCCTGGAGCCGCCGCCGGCCGTCTCGGCCGACCCGTACGCCGTCAAGGCGCCCGCGCTGCCGATGTCGCTGGCGGCGGCGGTGGACGCGCTGGACGCGGACGGGTTTTACCGCAAGGCGTTCGGTGACTCGCTGATCGAGTACCTGGTGATGATGAAGCGTTACGAGATCGGGCGGTACGAGGACGCGCTGGCGCGGGTGCCGATGATGGACGGGCAGGATGTCAGCGACTGGGAGATGCGCGAGTACTTCGAGTTCTTCTGAGTTAGTTAGCCGAGGTTAACTGGGTACCAGGTGGCAGGGTCGGCGGGGACGGGCTGGAAATCGTAGCGCAGGCGGCCGTCCGCGGCCAGGGCGACCAGGCTGACCGACGTGCTCCCCCACACCCGGCCGTCGGGCAGTTCCCGGCGGACGATGATCGCACCTGGTTCGGCGCTGGGCGGGCCGTCGGGGTTGTCGGGGTTGTCGGCGGCGGCGGCCAGGGTGAGCCAGTCGCCCCAGGCGTCCTCGAGAGGGGCGGCCGGGTCGCCGGAGGGCCGGTGCGCGGCGAACTTCGGGCCGAACCGAGTGGCCTTCGGGTCCTCGGGGATCGTTGCGCCGGGGGCGGTCGGGGCGGGCGGGTACATGTGGCCGGAGTTGGTCAGCACGTGGGTGGCGGGGCCGAGTTCGCTGAGCCCGGCCTGCCGGCCGTCCCAGCTCAGCAGCAGCACCTCGGCCGGGTCCGCGCACACCAGGTAGAACGGGTCGTAGCGGGCCAGGGCGTCGGGGTCGTCGTGGAGTTTACGCAGGGCCTGCGCGCCCTCGGCGGCCCCGCGCAGCGGGAGCTCCCCCCGGGACCTGCGACGGCTGGGCGGGGCGAATTCACCCAGGCCGTTCAGGATGCAGGCGACGCGCGGCAGGTCAGGATGGACCGCGAGCCAGGTCCCGCCGGCCTGCTCGTCCTGGCCGCCGATCAGCGGCGAGCCGGGCCAGTGCCGGGCCGGCGGCTGCCACCGGCGGCCGGTGAACTCGTCGCGGACCCCGAGCAGCAGCAACGGCACCTGGTCTTCCGGCGCCAGGCTGACCACCACGGTACACATCTCGTCTTCGAGTCTTTCATGCGCCGATCTGGGCGGTGCGGGTGAGCTACGGATCGTTCGGGAGGAAAGATGGTGGGATGACCGACACGCCCGATCTGGTGACCTTGCTGTACCGCGCGGACTGGACGCGGCTGAGCCTGGCCGCCGAGGTGAGCAGCGTCGTCGACCTTGACCTGGCCGCGCTGCGATCTGAGACGGGCGTGCCGGGGGCCGAGTCGCCGCCTGGGGCGCACGGGCCGCACCCCGGCTCTGGACACCCCGGCTCTGGATGGCGAGGGCGGCCGACCGGGCACGAGTGGGCAGTCGCGACGGACCTGCAGGGGACCGAGTCGAGCCGGTCTACGCTGCTGGTCGCGCCGGGCCGCCGCTACCGGCATCAGGAGGACGGCTTTATCCGCGGCTGCGACGGAGACCGGAGCTGGCAAGAGCTCGAAGACGACCGTGGCTGGATGGCCGAGCTGAGCGGAGACCCCAGGCCGCCGCTGCGGACGCTGCTGCGGCCGTCATGGCTGCTCACCGGCTTCACGCTGGAGATCCTCGGACCGGTGACGGCCTGCGGGCGAGAGGCGCTGCGGGTGTCGGCGACGCCGCGGCGGAGCACCAGGGATGGCGCGGCGCGGTGGCATCAGCCGCTGGACCGGGTTGACGTCATCGTGGACGCCGAGCTGGGCATCTTGCTGCGCCACGAGGAGATATTCGAGGGCAAGCCGCTGAAACTGACCGAGTTTGCGGACGTGAGCTTCAACCCCGCCGAGGCGAGTGACGATGCGCAGTTCGCGCCTCCGCCGGGCTGGGAGGGCGCCGAGAAGAATGGACGGAGCGTATCCCCGGGTGGTCTTGGCTGGGAGGTGACCAAGCTCGCGACGGGGCTGGCCGCAGGCGGTCTGGGCGCGCTGATCAGGTCCTCGCCGCCTGACCCCTTCGGGCAGGCGACGCGGGAAGAGCCCGAGGCGGCGATGCCGGAGGACGAGAGCCTTCCGCCCGGGGCCTCGCCGGTCAGCGACGAAGTGCTGCACCTGCTGTACGCCAGCCAGGGCCGCTGGGCGCCGGGGATCGAGGCCACAATGCACCAGTGGCGCGACTTCGCCGCGATGCTCTCGCAGGTCCCGGACCGGGTCCGCCAAGCGGGGTTTGGCGGGCTGGGCTCTCTCGTGGACACGGCGGGCCGGCGGATGCTCGCCGCCCACACGGTGTCCCGCTTGCGCATTGGCGGTCCGGACAGGTACCGGATCGACACCGTCGTCAGCCCGAGACAGCCCGGCCCCACGTCGACTGTCTGCGACGGGCAGCGGTGCTGGAATATCTTCGACGACGAAGTGACCGTCAGGACCGCGGCACCGCCGCCGAGAGAGATCGCGGACCTGTTCGACGCGTCCTGGCTGCTGGAATCCCAGCTGACCGGCGGGACCGAGACCGTGATCGAGGGACGCCGCGGCTACCGTCTCGCCGTCTCCTCTGATGACCCACGCTGGCGGGGTATGTCCTGGCCGGACGAGGTGGTCGTGGACGCCGAGCTTGGCTTCCTGCTGCGCTGGATCTCGCACCTGGGCCCCCAGGCCGTGGCGCGGTACGAGCTCCGGGACATCACCGCCAACCCCGGTGAGCTCGGCGACTTCTCACCTGACCTTCCGCCGGGCACGCGGGTGGTCGAAGAAAGTCCTGGCGAAGACGTTCCGCCGGGGCCGGTCAACATCCCGGCCACACTGGCCGGCGCCTTCGCCCGGCAAGCGGCCAAGGACGCACGATCGGCGGTCCAGGGCTTCCTAGGGTTCATCCGAGGCGGGGACGCGCGCTTATCGAGGGGCGTGGCCGGGTCATCAGGCTGGCCGGCCCGGCCACGGAAAATTGATTGCCAGGCCTCGTAGGCTTTTTAATGTGCCGTATACGGGGCGGCCAGCGGAGCTGGCCGATGTCGGACGTCTGGCGCGGCGGCTGCTGAACCGGGTGGTGGAAACCGCGCGGACCGAGGACAAGCCGCTGCGGCACCTGCTCCTTGACCACCTGGGCTCCGACGCGGCCTTCCTGCCCACCGCGTCGGCGACCTGGCCTTCGTACGAGCACGTCAACGTCCAGGCGGGGTTGGACGCCTGGCTGGCGTCCGGCGGTGACCGCCGGCATGAGGTGTTCGGCATCAACCGGGCCGACCTGCTGGAGTCCGCGCTGGCCGACCGTCCGGGCCGCGTCGACCTGGCCGCAGAGCTGCCCCGGCCCGACGCCGGGGCACGGCGCCAGCTGATCCGGCTGTACCAATCCAGGTGACGGACGCGCACCTTGGGACCGCGCTTGACCAGCTGATGGAAAGCCGCAACCAGCTCACCCGCGTGCTGCTCGGCGGCGAGCAGCCGTCGGCACCGGGCAGCCGTCGGCACCGGGCGGTCAGCGGCCCGGGACCCAGCACCCTTAGGAGCTGTGCATGCTGCCTGCCGTTCATACCGATGAAGAACTGAGTGCCGTGGTCGGCGACGAGACGATCCTGCGGTCCGCGGCGGCGGACCTGGCCGCACGGCATGGCCTGGCCGGGCGCGAACTACGCCGTTATCCCGCTGGCTCATCGCCCGTTTACGCGGTAGGCGACCAGCACGTCATCAAGCTGTACCCGGCGCTGCCTGGGTACAACGGCGCCGCAGAGACGCGCGTGCTGGAATTCCTTCAGGGCAGATGGCCGGTCGCCACCCCGGAGCTGCACGCCCACGGCGAGTACGAGAACGGCTGGCGCTTCATCCTCATGTCGCAGCTCCCCGGTGAGGACCTGGCCAAGACGTGGCCGGAGGTTCCGCTCGATGCCCAGGACCGCATCGCGGACGAGGTCGGCGGCCTGCTGGCCGGCCTGCACGCGCTGGACCCCGGGCCGCTGACCGGCTTGATCGGACCGGAGAACGGGGCCGCGTTCCTGGTTGAACAGCGTGCGACCGCGGTGGAGCGGCAGCGCCAGGTCAGGCTCGGCGATCTCGTCCTGGCTGGCCTGGGCCGGGACCTCGATGGTGAAGCGGACCTTGCCGTTGAGGCCAGGGACGAGGAATGCCCGAGCCGCAGCCACAACTCCTCGGCGACGTGCGGCGCCAGCGGCGCCACCATCAGGACCAGCGGCTCGGCCAGGGCGCGGGGCAGGGCCGGCCAGCCGGGACGCGTGCGTGGTCAGCGTGATGAGCTGGGCGATCGCGGTGTTGAACCGCAGCGCGGCGAAGTCCACCCGGACCGCGGCCATGGTCCGGTGCAGCAGGCGGGCGGTGGCGGTATCCAGCGGCTCGGCCGCGGGAGTGTCCGCGGTGACCCTGATCTCCCCCGTCGTCTCGTCGACGATCAGGCGCCACAGGCGCTGCAGGAAACGGTGCATGCCGACGATGTCATCGGTGCGCCACGGACGGTCACCGTCCAGCGGGCCCATCGCCATTTCGTACAGCCGCAGCGTGTCCGCACCGTAGGCGTCACACATGTCATCCGGGCTGATGCCGTTCTTCAGGCTCTTGCCCATCTTCCCGGCTCGCCTGGTCACCGGCTGGCCGTGGTACGTCCAGCCGTCCGGCTGGTGCGTCACCTCGGCGGCCGGAACGTACCTGCCGCGCGCATCGGTAAAGGCGTCCGCCAGGATGTATCCCTGATTAAACAATCGGCCGAACGGTTCCGTCCCGCTGAGTTCGCGGAGCCGGTGCAGGCCACGCGATGTGGCCGAGCACGATCGCGGTGCGCTGCCGCGGCGGCAGCTGGAGCAGCAGCCGCACAAGCTGATCCCGGAGGTCGACGTGGCTGGTGTCGTCGGGCAGGTAGCCGGCATCGGCCGCCTGGAGCAGGCCCAGGCGGCCCCGCCACCTGCCGCGGCGCCGCCACCCGTCCGTGGCGAGATGCGCCAGGATGCGCCAGGATGCGCCGCAAGGTAACCCTCCGGGTCACCGTGGATCTTGCGCCAGTTCCTGAACAGCCGTTCGAGCGCGGCTTGCAGCAGATCCTCGCCGGTGTCCCGGCTTCCGGTTAGGAGTATCGCTGTGCGCAGCAGCTTCTCGCCGCGCTCGGCAAGAAAGCTCTCCATCTCGGCCACGTGCGGTGGTTCCCCCGGCATACGTACCTCCCATCCTGCCGGCATCCAAGTACGAACGACAGGCCGCAAAGGTTGCCTGGGGCTCGGCGAAGGGGTGCCGAACTTGAGAAGGCGATCAGCGCGCACCAGGATGCGGCCGCCATCTTCCGGGAGACCGGTGACCGGCACGGCGAGGCATGGCGCTGAACAACCTCGAAGAGGACCGGGCCGCAAGCCGGACCGAGGCAGTCGCGGATCTGGTCCAGGTCGGTGAAGTCGCTGGGGTTGAGGACTTTGCGCTGGACGACGGAGAAGTAGATTTCTCGGTCTTCTTCACCGGCCTCCCCATCGGCACCTGCCAAGACGCCCTCGACACCGCCTGCGGCCTCTACCTGAACGACCCACTGCCTGGGCCAGAAACCCGACGAACTTACGAGCGAGACCGCTTAGTCGTCAAGTAGGGCCAGGAGCCTGGTCACCGTGGCCCAGTTGCGGGCGGTCCCGGCCGTGCCGGTTCCTGTGGCGGCCGTAGACCGGGCTAGCTGCGTGGCCAGCTCGCTGCGGCCCATGCCGTCTGGGGTGTACAGGAACAAGGTTCGCCGCACCACGGTGACTTCGTCCCGGCTGCCCTTGACCCTGGCTCGCTGGCGAGCGACGGCGACCGCCGCGATCTCCGCCTGGCTCAGATCCTGGCGGCGGAACACCGCGTGCAGACAGCGAGGATCGGCTGCCTGCGGGTACGGGTTATCGGCGATCATCTCGGCGAGCTGGTCGCGGGATAGCACGACGACGCCGGGCCGGACGTCGAGGCGGCGGCCGATCTCCTGCTCCAGGGTTTCGGCGAGCTTGCCGGTGTCCGTTTGCGTGGTGGTGAAGACCACGTTTCCGCTCTGGATGTAGGTGGCCACCTCGGTATGACCCAGAGAGGTGGCCATCTGCCGCAGGTCCGCCATCGCCACCCTGTTGCGTCCGGCGAGGTTGATGGCGCGCAGCAACGCGACATGGGTCCGCACGTCAGCATCTTGCCACGGCCGGGAGCGAGATAGGCGCCCCCGCGCTCGCGGTGCTCGC
>Ga0209839_10000465_pt1 | contig 20530 bp, 18 predicted proteins | sample OrgsoiDNA2013050_FD_185800 | JGI IMG/M metagenome (GOLD analysis project Ga0209839, IMG submission 185800) | Permafrost soil microbial communities from the Arctic, to analyse light accelerated degradation of dissolved organic matter (DOM) -... | ecosystem: Environmental > Terrestrial > Soil >... | reverse complement strand
GGATGCCGGATCGATCGAAAGATTTATTTCAACGTTTGTGAAATCATCATCAGTTGCGTAAATGTTTCCGTTGTATCCACTAAATACACCTCTTATATTGGTCACCATCAGATGCTTTACTTTGAATCCAATTTGACTATGACTTGGATCCACACCCCATTTAATTTGAGTCGGTAACTGAACTGTGTCCATACAATCTGTTTTTGATATTTATAAATTATTGTTTTTCAAATTTCTAATCTGACCATACTTACCATCATAGAAGTCATTGTATGCCTGAGTAATTTCATGAGGCGTATTCATGACAAAAGTCTCTTCTGCCACAATTGGTTCGTTATAGTGTTCGCCACCAAATTGAATAATATCAGTTGCAGTTTCGCCACCATTGTATAATTCAATGATTTCTCCGTGAGATGTAAACACAATTAATTTGCCTGCCTGGAATTCTATATCGTTAATGGCAACTTTGTTTGACGGAAGAAAAACCGCATAATCGATTTTCTCATGTGTTTCTATCGAGAATTGTTTTCCAGCTTCCAAATGAATATGATATAAAAACTCTTTTGAATAGCAGGGAACTTGTGCATTTGAATTTCCATATCCACCCAGAAGTACTTTGATCCAACCGGCTTCACCTTCCAATTTTTGTTTTGGAATGTCATTTGACTGAAAAGAAAAATAGTCAGGCTTCTCAGATTTACGTCCTGAAGGCAGATTAACCCAAAACTGGAGTATCGAAATGTCCGGATTATTTGATGAAAATCCTGCTTTTACGGCTTCATCCTGAATGATACCTTTACCTGTATTCATACAGTGCACTCCGCCCGAACTCAGGGTTATATGATTTCCTATGCTATCCACATGTTCGACTTCACCAGAGATAATGTATGTCAGTATTACCATACCTCTGTATGGATGTGAATTTTTCCCGACAGGTACTTTATACGAGCCATTCATTGAATGTTTGCTGGAAAAAATATGTTGAAGGAACACATAAGGCCCAATAGCCTGAACAAATTTGTTAGGCAATATCTTGTAACTTCTCACATCACCGGCTGATGTGCATAGATCTTGAACGCTAAAGCGAATCTTCTTTTTCATGTTTGCAGGAATAACCGGAGTTTTTAATACACTAAGTTGCGTTACCGGAGATCCCCAATACAATGATATTTGGCAAAAAAAAACTGTGATAAAAATCACAGTTTAATTAAATAGCGTTTTGAAGGAGGCTTATTTTTTTACCAAACGCCCTCGTATACGGCTAAGTGTTTCGGGGTTGATGCCAAGATAAGATGCGATGATATGTTGGGGAAAGCGTTGCAGAAATTCAGGATATGTTTTTTCAAGATCGTGAAAACGCTCCTCAGCTGATAAGCTGATCGCCGCCTCAATTCTTCGCTGAGAAGCTATGGCAAAATTGGCATCAAGAGTTCTTAACCACTGTGTCATTGCCGGAATTCGATCTGCAAGGGCCGCCAATTCGGCTTTTGACACAATCAGACAGTCCGTATTTTCCCAAGCTTCTATAAAATAGTTTGAAGGAGCTCCGGTCGTCACGCTTTCACGGTCTGATGCCCACCAGTTTTCAATGTATAACCTGATAATATGTTCCTCTCCTTTGTCATCTACCCGATACTTGCGCATGGCACCTTTGACAATGAAAGCAGTGAGTTTACATACTTCACCTTCCTGCAGGAAATATTGTCTTTTCCTCAATTTCTTTGGCGTTACGACACTTTGGATTAAGTCAATTTCGTCGCCACTCAAAGGCGTTTTCGTATAACTATTAAGATAATTGATCAGCGTATCGTACATCACTTAAAGTTTATAATAGATGACTATATCAATATCGTACTACCCGGTATCATTCTAAAAAACATGCCCAAAATTAAAACATTCTTAATCAGTGGATTATATTTCTTGGAAATAAGCAAACGTACGATATTTCGCCTTTAGTCCCGCCCATATACGAAATTCGTATATTCATTTCCTAGTTTCTCGGCGAATGCCCTCGGTTTCAAAACGGTAAGTTATAAATCCCAACCCGTTTCTGGTAGTCCTGGAAAATACTTTCTGCCTGTGAGGAGGAATCATATTTAATTAAAAATAACATTCTTAAACTTTGGAAGATGCAAAAGATGGACACTGCCCTCATGTTAAAATCAGCGCGTGTTCGTAACGACACATTGAATAAGATTCTACTTTCCACCAGTGAAGCCTTTTCGCATATTCGTGAAAAAGAGGACCTTCTTCCTATCTTAAAACAACAATTGGAAAGATTGTCATTTTATAACGATGTGGCCATTACTAAGGTGGACGAGAGTGGAAATAGATTTAGTGCCTTCCTTGTAAATGAAGACAGCACCAGGGTGGAAGATAAAGAATATCTGTCAATACGGAATGCTCATAATCAATTTCCTGATGGTGTATATGAAATTGCTTTGTATGCAGAAACCCCGGTTTTTTATAATCTGGAATCAATAATCAACAGCGGCCGTGCTCCTGCGAATATCCAATTTTTGTATGCAAACGGTACCCGCGCTATGGTTGGTGTTTCCCTGAAAGACAAAAACAAACCTATAGGAGTCCTTTTTCTTTTTTCAGATCGTGTTATTTCTTTTTCTGCGCATCAATTGAGACTTGTTCAGGGAATCGGCAACCAACTTGCCTCCACAGTTGCCAACATGTTGGCCCAGGAACATATCCGGCTTAAGGAGACAGAAAAATCATTACTATTGGAATTTAGCAGCAGAATGGCTACTGCCAGGGACAGGGTAGGGCTGAGCGCTGTGGTGAAAAGTTATCTGAAAGAAATTTTTCATATCAGAGAGTATATTATAACCATCCCCAATGAAGACAATTTAACGTACAGTTACTTCTTGCACGACATATCAACTAATACTCCAAAGGATGCAGGATTCAAAGTGATTACCAGTATGGCTATACCGATCGAAGGAACGTTGACCGGAGCAGTGCTAATGTCAAATGAGCCCCTCGTCTTTCAAATTAAAGATATCATTCAGCAAAAAACTTACTATTTCCCCAGTCGGTCTTTCTGGGAAGCTGCCAGCGCAAAATTCGTTACCGGAATGAAACTCAGCGTCGCAAATGAGGTAGTAGGAATATTATGGGTGCAGCCAGATCAGGTAAATGACGAATTGCTGAACGGCGTGTGCGCACAAATTGCAATTTCCCTTTCCAACATAAGGTCCAACGAGAAAAACCAAAGGCATCTCGCAAGAATTGACGGTTATCGTAAGCAATTAGAACGGGAAAACCAATATCTGCAGGAGCAGATCAAGGATACTTACAATTACGAGCAGATCGTAGGATCGAATAGCGGATTGCGTAATGTCTTTCAACTGGTTTCGAATGTTGCTAATTCGAATAGTACTGTTTTACTACTCGGTGAGACAGGAACGGGAAAGGAACTTATAGCTTCTGCAATACACAATGCCTCCCCACGAAGAAAAAACCTGATGGTAAAACTGAATTGCGCTGCGATGCCTACGCACCTGGTTGAAAGTGAATTGTTTGGTCATGAAAAAGGAAGCTTCACAGGAGCATTTGACAGACGCATCGGAAAATTTGAGCTGGCTAACAAAGGAACTCTTTTTCTGGATGAAATTAGTGAAGTACCCCTGGAGATTCAATGCAAACTCCTGAGGGCAATACAGGAAAAAGAGATTGAAAGAGTTGGTGGCAATACGGTAATTAAAACGGATGTTCGCATTATTGCCGCTTCTAATCGCGATCTTAAGAAAGATGTGGAGACTGGCAAATTCAGAACTGACCTTTTTTACAGACTCAATGTATTTCCCATTCTCTTGCCTCCTTTGCGTGAACGTATGGAGGATATTCCAATCCTGGTTTCTTTTTTCATGCATAAGTATTCACAAAAAACGGGTAAAAAAATAAGGAGCATTTCAACAGCATTAATCAATAATCTTTTGTGCTACGATTGGCCAGGCAATGTTCGGGAACTGGAGCATGTAATTGAGCGAAGTGTTTTAATGACCTCTGGTGACACAATTACAGAAGTAGCCATACCTCAAAGTGCAAAAGATAAGAATACTTCGGATCCCGAAAAATGCAGTTCATTAAAAGAAAATGAGCGGGCATATATATTGTCGATCCTGAAAAAAACCAATGGAAAAATCCGGGGAATACAAGGCGCGGCAGAAATTCTGAAGATTCCACCCACCACCCTGCATTCTAAACTCAAAAAACTAGGTATCAGGAAAATCCACGAGTAATTTTTTGGCAAAAAAACGTCATCAGGCGGGATATCTCATTTCTCAATAAATACAACTGAAGGTATATAGGCAACCTGAATCTTACGTAGATAAAAATCAAAGTAATAAGGAAACACATTCACAGGTTTAAGGGTCGATTTTCTGCCTGTATTTTATATTGACATATATCAATAATTTTTTGTGGCATTTGTCATTGTTTTTCCTGCCTGCTCAAAGTAGTTTCGTGTTTTAGAGTACAATATTATACGGTGAACATACCACCGGATTACGCCATTGAATTAAAAAAATCGAAATTATGAGCAGTCTACAGATCAGAGACCAAAAGGCAGACCATCTTTTGACTCCGGAAAATTCCGTTGTAATAATCATTGACTACCAAAACACCCAGGTTGGGTCCATTGAATCTACGGACAAATACCGGATGGTTCAGAACACCATCGCTCTGGCGAAATTAGCGAGGGTATTTAAAATGCCGATGGTTATTTCGACGGTTAATGTAAAAACCGGAATAAACGGACCCACCATTCCTCAAATAGCGCATGAAGTGAAGGATCTGCCATCTTATGACAGAACCACAATCAATGCCTGGGAGGATAAAGAATTCCTGGAGGCTGTAAAAGCTACCAAGCGCAAAAAATTAATTATTGCGGCACTTTGGACTGAAGCCTGTTTGTTATTCCCCGCATTAGATGCTTTGAAAGAAGGATATGAAGTATATCCGGTAGTAGATGCTATAGGGGGTACTTCTGTTTCCGCTCATGAATCCGCACTGAGAAGAATGGAGAAAGCCGGGGCACAGCCCACCAGCATTATGAGTATGATATGCGAAATTCAACGCGATTGGGCCAGGGGTGAAACACTACCAGGGTTATTCGGCGTATTAGCCGGTGTAGGTAACGGCGTAGGGTTAAGCGTAGGATACAACCAAAAACCTTAGAGCTATACTATAGATTCCAAAAAACTAAAAATATGATTTTAGTAACAGGAGCAACAGGACATTTAGGTTCAGCAGTCGTATCACATCTGTTGAAAAATACAGCAGCTAATAATGTCGTTGCATTTGCCCGAGATGAAAACAAAGCGAATCATTTGACGGAAAAAGGAATTGAAGTCCGCATAGGGACATACGACGATATGTCTTCACTCAACCTGGCCATGAAAGGCATTGAAAAACTGTTGCTGATCTCCGGCAATGGTCCGACCCGACTTCAACAGCATAAAAATGTAGTAGACGCTGCAAAAAAAGCGGGTATCAGGCATATTATCTTCACGAGTGTTGCGCTGAAAGACATGAAAACGGCAGCTATCAGGTCTCTTATGGGAGACTTGTATCAGGCAGAAGATTACATCAAAGAAAGTGGGTTAACATATACCCTGCTTCGCAATACGCTTTACACAGGTGCAACGCCACTGTTTGGAGGTGAAAAAGTTATTAAAACGGGTATTAATTTGCCCTCGGGAAATGGCAAAGTCCCATTTGCACTTCGCAGAGAAATGGGCGAAGCGGCAGCAAATGCACTGCTTCAAAGTGGACATGAAAATAAAACCTACGAACTTACGGCTGCTGACCTGTATTCATACAAAGACGTTGCCGATGCACTTTCTGCTTTATCAGGAAAAACAGTAACCTATACAGATGCAGACCCTGTGACATTTCCAAACAAGCTAAAAGAATTTGGACTTCCTGAAATAGTGGTCCTGCTCATTACAGGTTTTTCAGCAGACGTCAAAAACCACCAGTTCGAAATTGTGACCAAAGACCTGGAAAGATTACTCGGCAGAAAACCGGCTTCGCTTAAAGAGAGCTTAAAAGAGGTTTTCAATTTATAAATAATGTCATTCGTTCATTCGATCGCTTTTCTACTCAAAAAATAAAAACTCATGGAGAGCATATTAAACACGGTAAATAAAGACAGGACAGTCTTTGATGGTTTGGGCCATATATATCCAGCCGATAGCAGTGTTGAAATTTCGGCTGAGTCTATTGAAGGGGTTAGCTGCCACTGGTTTGTACCACAGCGTTTTGACAAAAACAAAATAGTTATTTATCTGCACGGTGGAATGTTTGTTTTAGGATCAATTGAAGGATACAAAGCTATGATCAGTCATTTTGCTTCGGCTTTTTCCGCCAGAATTTTATTTATTGAATACGCCTTGGCACCCGAAAAACCGTTTCCCAACGCAGCAAAAGAGATTTTAAAAGTTTATAGGGAACTTATTCGCAAATATCCTGATGCAAAAATCACATTAATGGGAGATAGTGCTGGTGGTGGGCTTTCTGCAACGTTGATAAAAATGGCTTCTGAAGAAAACCTACCAATGCCGTCCAGTGTGATTTTGATTTCACCTTGGGTATATCTCAGAGGAAACACCGAATCATATGAAACCAGGAAAAAACTGGACCCCATACTAACAAAAGAGAAGTTAATGGAATATGCGGGATATTATGCAGGGACTCATTGGAATGAGGCGGATCCGGGTCAATTTACTTTTAAGAGCTTTCCTCCTTTACTCATTTTGGTGGGTAGCAATGAAATACTTCATGACGACTCGAAATTATTCTACGAAAAGATTAAACTGTTGCAACCAGACACGCAAATGAAAGAGTATGAAAATCAAATCCATGGTTGGCCCCTGATTGACATTCATTCTGCGGCGGCAAAAGATGCCATGACAGACATTGAAATGTTTATTACCAAAACAAGCACTTAGCGAGGTTTTGTAATCAGAAGCCTTCATTAAATTACACTTTCCAAGAGGGCTCCATGCAATCAAGAGGAGAAGGATTTCCTTAACATGATTCTCCTGCTTGTTGCGACGCCGGCGTGTCCAAGAAGAGCGACATATGACAAAATAAATTGTGCTATTAGTAACACTCTGGTAGGTGAGATTTATTATAAACTGTTTACATTTTCAGAACCCAGATGAATATGCGGCTGAATGTTTACCGGTTACAAACGATTAGCGAATAGGGAACCTGAAGAAACTCTGCCGACAATAATTAAATTATATACTAGATTCGGTTTTTTGAATCAATTGGATATCACATTTGATATCTACCTCATCGCCGACCAATATGTCACCTGTTTCAAGCGCTTTATTCCAGGTTAGACCAAAGTCGTTGCGACTTATTTTGCCTGTGATTATAAAAGCCGCCCTTTTTGCTCCCCATAGATCTTTCGCAATTCCATTGAATTGGACATTAAGCTTTATTAGTTTTGTGACCCGTTTAATAGTGAGGTTGCCATACAGTACATATTCACTCTTATTGATTCTCTCGAATTCAATTCCCTTAAAATCTATTACCTTAAATTTTTCAGTATCAAAAAAGTCCGGACTTCTCAAATGTGTATCTCTCGTAAAATCGCCGGTATTAATTGAGGCAGGAAAGAATGAAAGGTCGATTTCGGCATCTAAGAAATCCGCACGCCCTGTAACAATATTTGCGTCGTAATTTTTAAATGTGCCCCTTACATTGGTCACCATCATATATTTTACCTTAAATCCAACGTAACTGTGACTTGCATCCAGGGTCCATTTGGTTCGGCTCATTACTTGTAACATTTCCATTATCTTAGTTTTTTCAGTGTATAAATAAAAGAAAAGAATTCTTCAAAATGGGTTTACTTTTTTAATGGCGCGGCTGCGAATACGACTGAGGGTTTCCCTGTTAATGCCGAGATAAGATGCGATGATATGCTGGGGGAAGCGTTGTAGGAATTCAAAGTCGGTTTTTTCCAGGTCGTAATAACGCTCTTCAGCAGACAAACTAATAGCAGCGCAAAGTCTCCGTTGAATAGCTATGGCAAAGTTGGCGTCCAGTTTTTTGATCCATTCAGTCAATGCTGGAATATTATCTACTAAATATGTGAGATCAGTCTTTTTTACTAGTAGCACTTCTGTGTCCTCCCATGCATCAATAAAATACTTCGATGGTGTCTGATTCAGCAAACTTTCTCGATCAGACGCCCATCCGTTTTCAATAAATAAATTTATGACATGCTCTTCACCTTTTTCATTTACTCCATAATGGCGCATGGCACCTCGTACGATGAAGGACGTGTATTTGCATACTTCACCCTCCTGCAAAAAAAATTGCCTTTTTTTAAAGTTTTTCACTACAAAAGAACTTTGAATCAAGTCAATTTCATCTCCCACCAGAGAACTGCTGGTATAACTGTTGAAATATTTGATCAGGTATTCGAACATCGTTGAAAAAGCAACTCTTAATTCAGATAATTTAATTATTATAGCCATTTCCCATCAGACTCTCGGAATATACCATCTCGATCAGCGTAGACAGAAATTTTTTAATTTTTTCTGACTTTTCCGACCTGGGGTTTAATTTTTACGGTTTGTAGATATAGTGTTTTGATTATCCCAGCCTGCGTAAACAGCACCGCTGCCCTGGCAGGCACGTACAACAACGGCTTAGCATAATTATACAAAACTGCAGCAATTGCAACATTGAAAACGATGACATATGATATATAAAATCATTGACATTTATCAAGGTTTTTATATATCATATGTCATCGTTTTACCAGCCGATATTAAACCAATTTTACGTCATGTCGGGAGAAGTGAACTAAAATATAACAATCGTTCACCATTAAAAATCAATTATTCATAAAAATGCTTTTAATCCCAAGAATGCGGCCATGTAACATGGACACATTCACACGATAATAATCTGATAAAGTACAATGATATTAAACTTGGTAAAATCGCCAGAGGCTACGACGATGAATTGCCAACAGTTAATATTTCAGACAGTCCGGCCCGAAAACAAGGTTGCAGCTTCTCATATATAGCTCAACTGTTTTCTAAAACCGAAGGAACTGAAATAGAACATTTTGTCATTATAACAAAATTAAAAGAGCCTTTTGAAACAAACGAACATCACATATTATCTCGTAGCGCCATTTATTTATTTAATCTCGTTATTGCCCTTTTCGTTTTTATACCTTCTTTCTGACAGCCTGTTTGTGATCGTGTATTATATTTGGGGCTACCGGAAAACGATTGTGTACGAAAACCTTCAACATTCGTTTCCGGACAAGACGAAGGCTGAAATCATAGCTTTACGTTGGTTTTATTACCGCTATCTATGTGACCTTTTTTTGGAGACATTTAAAATGCTGACTATTTCTTCAAGTTCGATGCTAAGACGCTGCGAATTGGATCAGCAGTCAAGGAATCTACTAAAGGATTTATTTGAAAAAAACGAAAGGGCCATTTTGACGTTGGGTCATAAGGGAAATTGGGAATGGGCCGGCAGCGTCTTTAGTCTCGTTTGTCAGCAACACTTTTATATTGTATACCATCCATTAAGTAATTCCGCCTTCGATAGTATAATGTATAAAATGCGAAGTCGGTTTGGAGCGAAACTCGTGACTATGACAAACGCGTACAAAACTTTAAAGCAGTTGGAAGATGAACCTATATTATCTGCCTTCGTTGCAGACCAGTCTCCACCTTTAAATGGTGCACACTGGACTGAATTTCTTCATCGCAGCACTCCATTTTTTAGAGGCCCTGAAAGAATTAGCAGCAAACTGGGCCAAGCCGTCCTCTATCTCTCCGTTCATCGGGTAAAAAGAGGATATTATAAGATGCATGTAGAAAGGCTAACGGACGCGAACGGAATGTATGTCGATGGAGAAATAACAGAACGGTATGTGGGAATTTTGGAAGAAGATATCATTTCAGAACCGCAAACCTGGCTTTGGTCTCACCGTAGGTGGAAGCATATAAAACATGCACCATTGGGATCCAAAAAACGTTTATTACGAAATCAAAATTTGCCGCTCTAATTTGTAAAGAGGTCTAGTTCCCCGTAGTATCGGTGATCGTACTATTATTACGTGTCATACTTTATAGCCATTTTTCTAATTCTACTTAATGTTTCCGGCGAAATACCGAGATACGATGCAATCATGTTTTGCGGAAAACGTTGAAAAAAATGCGGATAAGTCCTGGCGAGATCTTCATAGCGTTCTTCCGCAGAAAAACTAATCGCGGCATGCATTCTTTTGTTATTAGCTATGGCGGCTCCTCGGTTTATTGACTCCAGCATTGCCGCGATTGCAGGTATTGTCCTTGCTAACTCCTGCAGCTGTTCATTGGTGATCAAAATCATGTCGACCTCTTCAAGAGCCTCCACAAAATATTTGCTGGGCGTCATCATATAAAAGCTCTCATAATCTCCTACCCACCAGTCCTCAAGGCCGAAATGCAATATGTGTTCATGCCCTTTCTCATCGACAGCAAACATTCGCGTCGCCCCCTTGATAATAAATCCCATGTATTTACATACACTACCCTCCTGCAAAAAATATTGCCGCTTTCGCAATTTTTTTGGTTTGAGTTTAGTCATGATCAAATTGCGCTCTTCTTCGGAAAGTTTGACTGTCGACTTACGTTCAATATAGTCGAAGAGAGGTGTGAAATCCGTCATGATTGGTTCAGGCTTTTTATTCTAAATATTTTTCGGAATTAAAATTACAAATATTTCACCCAAATCTACTTATAAAACTCCTCGTCTAAATCAATGGCAAGCCTTTAATAGTCATCCAGTTGTATACAAGCAAGGCATAACGATCTCATAGAACCTGAATGAACATCCGCACAAGGAACCTGTGGCCTTCGCCAATGTAATCAAGGGAGAGGTTGAGTACTTTGACAAACTTGGCAATCATGAAATCTTGGCGAAGGCGATACTAATTGGCTCAGTGCAGGAAGAGGGTTAAAATCACAATTCCCCCAACCACAAAAGATATAAATCCCAACAAAGCTTGTGACAAATATCAATTGTTTTTTTTGACCAATATCAATGGCAGGAGGGTATTTCTGGGGATAGCTTTGTTGTGCTTTTATTTAACGCAGAATTTAAAAAATATAAAACTCATGGAAGTTAAAAAGTATCAGTAATAAGCGAATGGCGTTTGGCCGGATGCCGAAATAGCAAGTGCAGGCAAGATGAACAGGCCGCATTTTTGTATCCCGATAATAAAATAATAAAATACGATAAAATGAGCAAAAAAATAATTGTGGTAATTGGAGCAACGGGCTCACAAGGTAAGGGTGTAGTAAATTCCCTTGTAAACGAAGGAACTTTTAATGTAAGAGCAATAACGCGTCATCCGGAAAAATATTCTGGCAATGCACATGAGGTAATATTCGGTGATTTAAACAATTTACAATCTCTGAAAGATGCTTTCAAAAATGCCTATGGAGTATTCGTTGTTACAAATTTTTGGGAAGGGAAAGACGAAATTGCTCAGGGTAAAAATGCAATTGCTGCAGCAAGGGAAGCTGGCATAGAACATTTTGTCTGGTCAACCCTTCCTGATGTTGAATCCATCAGTAAAGGTGAATTTGAAGTGCCACATTTTACCAATAAAGCAAAGGTGGATGAACTGGTAAGAAATGCAGGATTTAAATATTACAGCTTTGTTCAGCCGCCCTTTTATTTTCAAAATTTTCTTACCCTGATGGCTCCTCAGCCGAAACCAGATGGCACCACAGGCTGGACACTCCCTATTGACCCAACAAAAAAAATATTTCACATGTCTGATATCAATGACCTGGGAAAAGTAGTTACGGGAATATTTCTGCAACCAGATAAAGTTGGAAACGGAGCCTATCTTTCACTGGCCACAGAGTTGAATAGCTTTAATGATATAATTAAAGCATATAAGGCGAACGGTAAAGAATATAGCTACACTCAGGTTCCTACCGAAGTGTTTTCAACTTTTTTTGAAGGAGCAAAAGAAGTAGCTGCGATGCTCGGGTATTTTGAAAAATACACCTACATGGGGCCAAATTCAAAACCACAAGTTGATTTGGCAAAAAAAATTGCCATTCAGGAATTCATTTCATTTCAGGAATGGATAAAGCACCCCATTTGAATTATTATATTAATCACATCAAAAATAAATCAATGTCACCTAAAACAAAAAACATTATCTCTTGGATTCTTGCGGTCATTCTTGCTTTGGCATACTTCGGTTCGGGTATTTCCAAGCTTCTTGGAGCTGAAATACAAATCAAAAATTTTGAGAGCTGGGGCTATCCGCTTTGGTTACGTTTCCCCATCGGGTTAATCGAAATTGCATTTGCCATTGGCTTATTAATTCCGGCATACCGCAAAAAAACCATCTATGGAATTTTTATTTGGACAGTAATAGCAGTAATCACACATCTGCAAGCAGGCCAAGCAAGTATGATTGGCGGTCCGATTCTCTTCAGTCTGTTAGCAGCACCGATTCTTTTTCTGTCAAAAGAAAAATAAAATAAAATGAAAACCTCCACACGATCACACGAAGGCCGGGTGGCGTTAGTAACCGGTGCTGGCCAGGGTATTGGTCAGGCAATTGCCATTGCTTTGGCCGAACGTGGGGCGTACGTGATTGCGACTGATATCTTCGTCCCGCAAGAGACATTAATAAAAATCGGTCCTGCGGCGTCAGGCTACAACTTGGATGTGACAAAAGAGGATGACTGGAAATCATTGGCCCTCAAAACCATGGATTTGGGCGGAGTCGATATTGTCGTAAATAATGCGGGTTATTTTCCTAACCGGTCTATTGACCAATTGGAGCTGTCAACCTGGCGACAGACTATGTATACGAACCTGGACTCCCACTTTTTGAGCGTAAAGACTTTCCTTCAATACATGCGAAAAAAGAAATGGGGACGCTTCATCGGTATATCCTCGAATATGGTTGGCTTATCGATTCCTGGCATGAGTCATTATATTACTTCGAAGATGGGGATTATCGGATTTATGAGGGGTTTGGCAAATGACGTTGCCAGTGACGGCATAACCGCAAATGCTGTCTTGCCTGGTCTTGTCAATACACAGGCAACGGTTTCACAATCAGATGAAATGAAACGCGCTATCTGGGAACAACAGGCGATCAAACGCCAGGGCGAACCCGCCGATATTACAGGCGCGGTCTTGTTTCTGACAAGTGAGGATGCGTCATTTATTACCGGTCAGGCGATTGTGGTGGATGGCGGTCAATATAGGATCGGTTAGTCAACAGAGATAGAGAAAGTCATTAAGGATCACTTATAAAACAAACGTTATGAAAAAATTACCGACGCCGCTTTTTTTTAAAAATAAATCAATTTATAGTTATCTAATTATAGTCATTAAAGCAAGTAAAAATATCTTTCTTCTTGCTTTTGCCAGTTTAGTACTATTAATTTCAGTTGCTTTTAAAACAACAGATTCTTCGGATAAAATTAAAAGTATGAAAAAGAACAACGTCGCAGGAACCTGGAATTTGATTTCTGCTTACATGGATAATCATGGAACGCGATTAGATATACTCGGTTCACACCCAGGCGGGATGGTAATCTTCACGGAAGATTTACACTTTGTCGTCGTCCTGAATAACCCTGATATACCAAAGTTTGTTTCAGGAGATCGTTTAATAGGAACGCCGGAAGAGTACAAATCTGCGGTAGTAAATAGTCTTGGTGTATATGGCACATATACAATAGACGAAAACGGTGATTTTCTTGAAGAACATATTTCAGGTTCAACCTTTCAAAACATGAACGGTACTATAAGAGGCCGCAATGAAATCACTGAAAAAGTCGATGGTGACAAGATGATGGAAAATCTAAAAATTGCAGATGGGATTAATCTTAATGTCGTTTGGCAACGAGCCAAATGATAAGGAAATGAAACAATGCCCTAAATAAATACCAGTGCCGATGTCTTTCCGAATTTACTCATGTAATTATGTTTGTCTGTGTAGCCGGAATTTTTTATTTGTCATTTTTCCCGGTTAAGGCAGATGCTACAATACTAGTCTATTTGAAATTTCTCGGATCCTGTAGGAAAAAAAGTTACGTTTTACAGGTTGGACTAGTTTCAGGCGCATGGTAACTGCATTACAAACGCTGTTCCTTTAAAGAATAAATGATCATGAAAACTTCAATTTCATTCAAAAACATTAATTTATTTATAGTGCTGGTATTAGTGCCGTTTTTATTTGCAGCATGCAACCGGGGAAAAGGACCGGGTGGAAGCCCAAATTTTCCCAGCGGCCCGGTCGGACCTATGCCCTACAAAACAGCAGCAGTGTACTCCGGACTGGCTACGATGTATTTTAGCTTTCCTGCAACGATAGAGGGCGAACAGGATATCGAGATACGTCCTAAGGTGGACGGCTTTATTGAAAAAATATTTGTTGACGAAGGAGCGGTTGTACACAAGGGACAGCCTTTATTCAAATTGAGAAACCCGCAGTACGAAGCTGCGGTGCGAAGTGCCTCAGCTTCTGTTGAAATAGCTGAGGCAGATGTAATGACAGCCGAAATGAACGTGGAGAAAGTAAGACCGCTGGTAGACAAAAAGATCATCAGCGACTATGAATTGAAATCAGATGAATTTACGCTTCAGTCGAAAAAAGCCTCGCTGGCTTCAGCGAATGCCGACCTGCTGAACGCCCAGGTGAATGTTGGATATACTTACCTGACCAGCCCGGCTGATGGCGTTATCAGCACCATACCCTACAAAGTCGGGGCACTTATTACCAGTACATCGGCCAACCCGCTCACCACAGTTTACAATACAAAAAATATTTACGCCTATTTTTCTTTAAATGAAAAGCAGTTCCTTGGATTTTTAGGAGCAGTAAAAGGCAAAACTCTTAAAGATAAACTGGCCACTACCGAAGATGTATCAATTATACTGGCTGATGGTTCGGAATATCCGATAAAAGGGCGAATTGTAACCGCCAGCGGATTGATTAAGACCGAAACCGGCTCTGTAACTTTCAGAGCAAATTTTTCTAATCCCCAGGGCCTGATAAGGAGCGGGAACAGCGGTACCATAAAGCTACCAGTTAAACTGGATAGCGCTATTTTGATCCCACAGAATGCCACGTATGATTTGCAGGGCAAAAAGTTTGTATTTGCCCTTAGCGAAAAGGATAGTACCGTAAATACGCCTGTACAATTATTGGAAAATACCATTGGTGATTTATACATAGTACAAAGTGGTTTAAGACCGGGCGATAGAATAGTAATTGAAGGTATTAGCAGCCTAAAACCCGGAATGGCCATAAAACCGGTGCCGGCCAATATTGATAGTCTTTACAGTGTGGCTAAATCCCATATTGCCAGTTCCGATAAAAATTTAAAACATAAATAAGGTAAGAGGTAGTTAGCCCCTAATTTAAAAATTAGCATCATGCTTAAAATATTCATAGAAAGGCCGGTATTATCAACAGTAATATCTGTCATGATCGTGATACTGGGGGTATTGGCTTACCTGGGGCTACCCATATCACAATATCCGGAAATCGCACCGCCTACGGTACAGGTATCCGCCACTTATACAGGTGCTAGCGCCGGTGTAATTCAAAGAAACGTAATTGTCCCACTGGAGGAGCAGATTAATGGTGTTGAAGGGATGACTTATATGACCTCATCGGCAACTAATGATGGCGGTGCTACCATTACTATATATTTTAAATTAGGAACCAACCCTGATATTAATGCAGTAAATGTCCAAAACAGAGTTTCAATTGCCAGCAGCGTGCTTCCTTCTGAAGTAACCAAAACAGGTGTTACGGTTCAGAAACAACAGAGCAGTAATTTGCTTATTTTTTCGATAAAAAGTGATAATTCTGCCTACGACCAAACATTTTTAAACAACTATGCCAACATTAACCTCATACCTGAAATTAAGAGAATAAATGGTGTTGGCAGTGTAATAGCTTTTGGCGCCAGGGATTATGCCATGCGGATCTGGCTTAAACCCGATGTAATGTCGAGTTACGGCTTAACGCCTACCGATGTGAATAATGCACTGGCCGAACAAAACATTGATGCGGCGCCAGGCAAATTTGGTGAAAATAGTAACCAGGTTTTTCAATATACCATTCAATACACCGGCAAATTAGTCGATACCACACAGTTCGGCAATATAATAATGCGTTCAAACGCAGATGGCTCCGTATTGCGGTTAAAGGATATTGCAAGGCTTGAATTAGGTTCGCTTACCTACACTTCAACACTGCTCACTGATGATAAGCCTGCTTGCGTTGTCGCGGTAACCCAAGTATCCGGTTCAAACGCCCAAACTATTATAAAGCAGACTATTGCTGCGCTTGATAAGGCTTCATTATCCTTTCCAAAGGGGGTTAGCTATGTGTCTATCATAAATGCGAATGATTTTTTAAATGCTTCTATCGAAAAAGTAATTGAAACGCTGATTGAAGCCTATATTCTGGTATTTATTGTGGTCTTTATCTTCCTTCAGGATTTGCGGTCAACATTAATTCCAGGTATCTCAGTACTGGTTTCCATCGTCGGCACTTTTGCTTGCCTTAGTCTTTTCGGTTTTACCATTAACCTATTAACCTTGTTCGCATTAGTGCTCGCTATTGGTATTGTGGTAGACGATGCGATCGTTGTCGTTGAAGCCGTACATGCCAAACTGGATGAAGGATATAAATCGGCACGCGATGCTTCTGTTGATGCGATGAATGAATTAGGCGGGGCCATCGTAGCCATAACCCTGGTAATGGCAGCTGTATTTATCCCAGTATCTTTTATTGGCGGCAGCTCCGGTGTGTTTTTTAAACAATTCGGATTAACACTGGCTTCGGCAATTATTATATCAGCCGTAAACGCGTTAACTCTAAGCCCTGCGTTATGTGCCTTGTTCCTTAAACCTCATGCAGAACGCAATTCAACAAAACAAAACTTATTGCAGCGGTTTTATGCCGGTTTCAACACGGCATTTGATACGATAAAGAATAAGTACCGGGGCACTATCATCTTTTTAAGCAAAAGGCGCTGGATAGTTCCGGTAGTAGTAGTTTGTTTTTTAGCCCTGCTTGTGTTTTGCATGGAAACCACACCAAGTGGTTTTGTACCTAACGAGGACCAGGGTACTGTAATTGCTGATATCAGCCTGCCCCCGGGCTCTTCATTGGAAAAATCCCTCGCTGTCGCGACGATGGTAAATAACATTGCCCATAAGATACCCGTCATTATACATACTGGGCTAGTAACCGGAATAAGTATAATAAATGGTAACGGTAGCAATTTTGCGCTTTTATTTTTTAAATTAAAACCATGGAATGAAAGGAAAGGCGTAAAGGTCGATGATATTGTTGGACAGCTTTTTGGAATGACTGCCGGAATAAAAGATGCAAGAATATTGTTTTTTACACCACCAACTGTTCCGGGTTTTGGTAATTCGAATGGTTTTACTATCGAGCTGCAGGATAAATCTGGTGGAAGCGTCCAGGATTTCTATAAAGTAGCGGGCGGCTTTTTAGGGGCTTTGAATCAAAGGCCTGAGATCCTGTACGGTGCGACAGGTTTCAACCCAAATTATCCGCAATATCTCATGTCGGTTAATGTAGCGAGGGCCAAACAGGCTGGTGTTTTAATCAGCGACATTACCAGCACCATGCAGGGTTATTATGGCGGATTGTATGCTTCAACCTTTAACGAGTTTGGCAAACAATATCGCGTAATGATCCAGGCTGAAGACCGATACAGAAGCAACTTACAGGGGCTAAATAATATTTACGTTAAAAATTCATCGGGAACCATGTCGCCGGTTTCCGAGTTTGTTACACTAACTGCCATCAATGGTCCACAAAGCTTATCCCGATTTAATTTATTTAATAATATATCGGTATTAGGTAGTCCTAAACCCGGCTTCAGCAGCGGCGATGCGCTCAAAGCCGTACAGGAAACTGCGGCCCAAACTTTGCCCGCAAACTACACTTTTGATTACTCCGGCTTATCCAGGGAAGAAGTAAACGCAGGCAGCCAAACCATTTTCATTTATGTTCTGTGCGTGGTTTTTGTATTCTTCTTATTAAGCGCATTATATGAGAGCTATATCATCCCGCTGGCAGTACTGTGTTCCTTACCTGTAGGTTTGTCGGGCGTATATATTTTCGCCAAGATATTGGGTATTGATAACAATATCTATATGCAGATCTCGGTGGTGATGCTTATTGGGTTATTGGCAAAAAATGCTATCCTGATTGTGCAGTATGCTGTTGAAAGGCGCGAAAAAGGAATGCCAGTAATACAGGCCGCCATTGAAGCAGCTACCGCCCGTTTGCGCCCGATATTAATGACCTCACTTGCATTCATCTTTGGTTTAATGCCGCTAATGATCGCAACAGGCGTTGGTGCCAATGGCAACCGTTCTATTGGTACTGGCGCTGTCGGTGGTATGCTGGTTGGTACCTGCTTCGGGGTATTTGTGATCCCGGTATTGTATATCATTTTCGAAACACTTCAGGAAAAATTTAACGGAAAGGCAAAAGAAAGTAAACAAACCGGCGGTGCTGAAGCAGCTGCCTTTTAATTTACCATTTGCTGATAAATATTAGATAACAGGTTTATGAACTTAAGATATTTAATAAAGAGCGCTGCGATAGTTGCCACAACATTAATTGCAATGCCTTCTTGTAATTTACAAAAGAACTTTGTCAGGCCGGTAGTCAAGACAGATAGCTTATATCGCGATGTTAATAAGCCGGATACTGCGAGTATAGCAAATATTTCGTGGACGCAGATATTTAAAGACGAGAAACTGCAGGCTCTGATCCGGGAAGCTATGGACTACAACTATGACCTGAGAATAGCGGTTGCCCGTATCAAACAGGCCGAGGCCAATTTACTACAGAGCAAGGCTGCATTTTTGCCGACGCTAAGTGTTGAACCGCAATATTCAAGGCAAAAAGCTACCGCTGCCCAAGGTGGTTTTACCGGTAATATTTATGAACTATCCGGCAACGCCAGCTGGGAAATTGACCTCTGGGGTAAATTAAAAGGAGCTAAAAATGCGGCGCTCGCCTCCCTGCTACAAAGCGATGCCTTCAGGCATGCCGTGCAAACACAACTGATAGCCAACATAGCCACCGATTATTTTGATTTACTGGCTTTTGATAAAGAGCTAGCCATAACCCTACAAACGGTGAACAGCTATAAAAATGACGTGGAAACTAATAAGGCCCTGAAGCTGGCTAACCGCATAAATGAAGCATCGGTTGCACAAAGCGAAGCCAACCTTTATGCCGCGGAAGTATCTATCCCCGACCTGCGCAATAATATCTGGCAACTGGAAAACGCGATAAGCGTTTTAGTGGGCAGACAGCCTGGACTTATTCAGCGGGATTCGATTGAAGTTCAGCAGGTGGATACTTTGTTACAAACAGGTCTGCCCGCGCAAATATTAAGTAACCGCCCTGACGTATTGGAAGCTGAGTATAATGTGCGCTTTTATTTTGAACAGATCAATATCGCACGCGCCTATTTTTACCCTTCGCTCACCATAACGGCACAGGGTAGCTGGGAGTCGGCAACAATTGGCAGCTTATTCAACAGCGCGTTCTTTTTCGGCAATGTGGCGGCGGGTTTAATACAACCAATCTTTAATCAAGGCCTTAATAAACAACGGCTCCAGGTTGCAAATGCGCAATATGAACAAAATGTATTAATCTTTCAGCAAACTGTTTTGGGCGCGGGGCAAGAAGTTTCAAACGCCATGTACAGCTATCAATCCGCTGAAAGTAAAATGATCATTCGCAATCTTCAGCTAGATGCATTGAAAAGAGCGGTTGATGATACCCGTTTACTGTTAAAAGGCGGATATGTAACCTATATTGACGTGCTGGCTTCAGAGCAAGGTTATTTAACGGCTCAGTTAAACAGCGTAAACGATAGGTTACAGCAATTAACAGCAATTGTATCATTGTACCAAAGTCTGGGCGGGGGATGGAAATAAGGGTTTAAACAGAGGAAGATCCTTTTAATATCCGTGGACGCATCGCGTTCTTACGAATTCTGCTCAGTGTTTCCGGAGAAAGCCCTAAATAGGATGCAATCATACTTTGAGGAAAACGATTGAGAAATTGGGGATAGGTACGCGATAATTCGCTGTACCTTTCTTCAGCGGTCATACCTATGACGGCATAAATTCTTTTTTGCATTGCGATCGTCGAAAATTTGTCGAGGGCTTTAACAGTTAAATCAAAGCATCGGCTTTTATTTCTTAATTCATATGCGTTGGTTACGGAAATAACAAGAAGCTCGGAGTCTTCAAGCATTTCGATATAATAACGTGACGGGGTGAAATATATAAAACTCTCCTGGTCGCTTAACCACCACGATTCCAGTCCAAAATTGATGATATGTTCATGCCCTTTTTCGTCAACCGAGAACATTCGCGCAGAACCTTTTACAATAAATCCCGTATACCTGCAAACATC
>Ga0209839_10000464_pt1 | contig 20538 bp, 17 predicted proteins | sample OrgsoiDNA2013050_FD_185800 | JGI IMG/M metagenome (GOLD analysis project Ga0209839, IMG submission 185800) | Permafrost soil microbial communities from the Arctic, to analyse light accelerated degradation of dissolved organic matter (DOM) -... | ecosystem: Environmental > Terrestrial > Soil >... | reverse complement strand
TGGCCGTCGCGCCAAAGCGCCCGCAGTGCCTGCCCGGCTTCGAGCTCGCTCCACCAGCGCTCGCCGAAGCGCTCGCGCAGATGCGCCCGCAGCTGGGTCTCCAGCGCCCAGGCTCTGAGATAGGCGGCGCAGTAGAAGCCGGGATCGACGTCGGATAGAAAGGACTCCCCCGGCCAGTCGACCTTCAGCGCGCCACCGAGCAGGGCGCAGTAGCGGCCGCGCAGCTCGCGCTCGCCGGTGCCGTCGCCGGCGTGGAGCTCGAGCTCGTAGGCCAGCTTGCCCGTGTAGCGGCGCAGGTAGAGCAGCCGCTGGGCCCGGGCGTGGGCGGCGATCGCGTCGGGGTCGGTGACGCCCAGGTGGCGGGCCAGCCACCCCGGATCCTCGACCAGGTGCTGGAACAGGAACGCGTAGGCCTCGGTAATGGCGTTGTCGCCCAGCTGACGGAACTCGAACGGGAGTACCGGATCGACGTGGGCAAAGTGCTCCGTGTGGCCGCCCTCGTGGAACAGGACCGCGAAGTCGTCGCGGCCGCCCACCGGCGAGAGGACCAGGTAGACCTCGCCGGGGACGCGGACCGGGGCGCAGAACGCGCGCGGCGACTTCTTGCGCCGGGCCTCGACGTCGAGCACGACACCGCGCTGGTGCTCGATGTCGATGCCCAGGCCGGCCATCGTATCGGCGAAGCTGTGCATCAGCGCGGCCGCCGGGAAGTGGACATCCTGGTCGGCGGCGCGGAAGAAACGCGGCAGGTCGGAGCGGCGCAGATCGCCGAGGCCGAGATCCAGCGTCCGGCGCAGCTCCGGATCGAGAACCGTGGCGTAGCTGGCCTCGGTGGCGTCGGCGAACGCCGCCGTCTGGGCGTGGAGGCGCTCGAGGTCGATCGCCTTCAGCTCGGCGCACATGTCGCGATAGCTGGCGAAGCCGAGCTCTCGGGCGCCTGCGTGCTGGAGCTTGAGCGCGTCCCGGTAGAGCGGGTTGAGATCACGCTCGATGGCCTCGAGGCGGGCCCGATCGATGCGCGCGCGCCGCTCGGGATCGGGCTCGTTCGACTGCACGACGGCGGACTCGCGGAAGCCGATGCGCTCGCCGTCGAGAACGAGCGAGAGCTCCGCCTCGCGGCGGGCGATCTCGGCCTCGATCGTCTTCGTGGCCTGTCCGAGACGGCCCTCGACCGCGAAGTCGAGCAGCATCCGGCGCCGGCGCTGCTCATCGGTTCCCGGCGTCGCTGAGCCGGCGAGCTCCTGCAGCGCCCGGACGCGGTCGGCGGCGAACAGGTCGGCGTGCCGCTCGTAGATCGCCTCGATCTCGTAGTCGTCCTTGAGGCCGGCAAAGTGGCCGTAGTACTCGGCGGTCAGGGCCGAGACGAACGCCTCGGCCGAGCCCCGGTATGCGTCCAGGTCCATGGGGCTGGCATGCTAGTCGGGATGGAGGCACAAGCTTCACGGGCGCCGCGGCCCGCCCGCGGCACCGAGCTCGAGCTGACGATCGACTCGCTCGCGTTCGGCGGCGCCGGCGTCGCGCGGCTCGACGGCTACGTCGTGTTCGTCGCCGACGGGATGCCGGGCGACCGGGTCCGCGCCGTGGTGGGCAAGTCCAAGCGGGCCTACGCGGAGGCACGCGTGGTCGAGGTCCTGGCCCCCGGCCCGGAGCGGATCGCTCCGGTCGCCGACCACCCGGGGGCCCCGTGGCAGGTGCTCCCCTACGCGCGTCAGCTCGAGGTCAAGCAGTCCCAGGTGCAGGACGCGCTGCGGCGGATCGGCCGCCTCGATCAGTTCACGCTGGAGCCGATCGTGCCCGCCGTCCAGCAATGGCGATACCGCAACAAGCTCGAGTACTCATTCGGCACCGACGAGGCCGGACGCCTGGTGTGCGGATTCCACGTCCCCGGGCGCTGGGACGAGATCGTCGAGATCAGCGACTGCCTGCTGGCCTCCGAGCCGGCCAATGCCGCCCGTGAGGAGGTCGTGGGCTGGTGCCGGGCCGAGGGGCTGAGCGCCTATGACCGGCGCACCGGAGAGGGCTTTCTGCGCAACCTCGTGGTGCGAGAGGGCCGGCGCACGGGCCAGCTCCAAGTCCGGCTGGTCACGAGCGAAGGGCGGCTCGACACGGCGGGGCTGATCGACGCGGTCGGCGCGCCGAGCCTGCTGTGGACGCGCATGTCCGGCGTCGGCGAGACGACGCAGGGCGGCGAGACCGAGCTGCTGGCGGGCCGGGACCGCCTGGACGAGGAGCTGCTGGGGATGCGGGTCCGGATCTCGCCCCAGGCCTTCTTTCAGACCAACACGGAGATGGCCGAGCAGCTCTACGGGCTGGCGCGGGAATACGCCGACCTGAGCGGTTACGAGCGCGTATACGACCTGTACTGCGGGATCGGGACGATCGGCCTGACGCTCTCGCCGCGGGCCGCCGAGCTGTGGGGGCTGGAGCTGGTGGAGGAGGCAGTGGCGGACGCGATCGCCAATGCGCGGCTGAACGAGATCGACAATGCGAACTTCTTCGTCGGTGATGTGCGGCTGGCGCTGCGCGACCTGGTCGCCGAGGCCGGGAGTCCCGACGTGCTGGTCGTCGACCCGCCGCGGGCCGGCCTGTCGCAGAAGATCGTGCGGCGGATGATCGAGGCTTCGCCCAAGCGCATCGTCTACGTCTCCTGCAACCCGACCACCCTGGCTCCCAATGCCGCCCAGCTGGTCGAGTCCGGATATGTGCTGCGCCAGGTCCGGCCGGTGGACATGTTCCCGCAGACCCCGCACATCGAGTGCGTCGCGGTGCTCGACCGCGGGTAGGATTGCGGCGTCATGCGAGCGGTCACGATCAAGGACGGGGAGCTCCACGTCGTCGAGCGACCGGATCCCGAGCCGGGCTCGGGCGAGGTGCTGGTGCGCGTGCGCGGCGCCGGGCTCAACGGCGCCGACATGCTCCAGCGCCGCGGGCGCTATCCCCCTCCCCCAGGCGTCCCGGCCGACATCCCGGGACTGGAGCTGGCCGGCCAGGTCATCGCGCTGGGTCCGGGCGCCGCGCGCTTCTCGGTCGGAGACCGGGTGATGGGAATCGTGGCCGGCGGCGGCCAGGCTGAGCTCGCGACCGTCCACGAGCGGGTGCTGATGCCGGTGCCCGAGCGGCTCTCATGGGCCGAGGCGGGTGGGCTGCCGGAGGTGTTCACCACCGCCCACGACGCGCTCTTCACCCAGGCCGAGCTCGAGCCGGGCGAGCGACTGCTCGTGCACGGTGGCGCCGGCGGCGTGGGTACGGCGGGGATCCAGCTCGGGCGGGCGATCGGCGCCCGCGTGATCGCGACGGTGCGCAACGAAGGATTGCGTGACCAGGTCGCCGCGCTCGGCGCCGAGGTGATCGCGCCCGAGGGGTTCGGCGCGCGCGGCCCCTTCGACGTGATCCTGGAGCTCGTCGGCGCCCCCAGCCTGGGCGAGAACGTCGGCGCTCTGGCCACGTGCGGGCGGATCATCGTGATCGGGATCGCCGGCGGCGCCAAGGGCGAGCTCAATCTCGCCGCCCTGATGGCTGTCCGCGGCGCCATCCACTCCTCCACCCTGCGCCCCCGGCCACTCGAGGAGAAGGCGCTCACCGCCCGCGCCCTCGAGCGCTCGGTGCTGCCGCTGTTCGACGCCGGCGCGCTGGAGGTACCGATCGCTGCCACTCACTCGCTGGACGAGGTCGAGGCGGCCTACGAGCGCTTCGGCGCCGGCGGGAAGCTCGGCAAGATCGTCCTGGTGCCCGAAGGCTGACTCAAGCGGCTACTCCGTCTCCGCCTCGACCAGCCCGGGCTCGTCCTCGGCGGCATGGATGGCGCACAGCGCGGGACCACCGGACTCCATCACCGCCTGCAGCTCCTGAGGCGTCAGCTTGGCGCCACACTCCTCGCAGCGATCGCCGACCCTCTCGATGCTTCGCTCTTCAAGGCCCATGCGCTCAGTCTAGTCCTCTGCTCAGCTCGTTGCCGGGTCAACGGCGAGCTCAGGCGCAGCGGGCATCTGCTGGTCGGGTCGCCGGACGGCAATCGCCAGCGACGGGAAGATCAGCACCGAGAGGACGGCCGCGGTGACCAGCGCCACCGCTGTCGAGGGTCGCATCTCACCCTGCTGGACGCCCAGACTGGTGATCGCCACCACGAGCGGCAGCTGGGTGGCCGAGAACAGGGCCAGTGCCTTGCGGTCGCCCCCAGGATGATGTCGAGCCCGAGCTTCGACGCGATCACGACCAGCGCGAACACAAGCAGCACCGTGAGCCGCACCGGAACCTGGCCGCTGGAGTCCATCGAGCGGTCGAGGAACGGCCACGCCCGGTCGATGGTCGCGTGCGAGGCGACGGCGGCGAGAATGGTCAGCAGCACGAACGCCGCCAGCAGCAGCGCCTGCGTGCCGGTGTCGGACTCGGTGCTCAGCACCAGGGTCACGATCAGGATCGGTCCGAGCTCGCCCACCGCGCCCGCGGCCAGCATCATCGGCCCGAACCGCGCCGTCAGCTGCCCGGTGTCGCGCATCACGGGCAGGATCGTGCCGATCGCCGTGGTGCACATCGCCGATCCGGTGAGCAGGCCCGAGATCACGATCCCCGCCGCGGCCAGCACGCCGGCGATCGAATAGGCGAGCACGAGCGAGATCCCCCAGCCGATCACCGCCAGCCGCAGCGGGGTGCCGCGAATCCGCTTGAAGTCGATCTCGTAGCCGGCGAAGAAGAACAGGAAGCCCAGACCCAGGGTGGCCAGGAAGCTCAGGACCCCGGTGACCTTGGCCAGCTTCAGCCCGTGGGGACCGAGCAGGGCCCCGAGCGCGATCTCGATCACCACGATCGGGACGATCAGCCCGGGCAGCCAGTGGCTGGCCAGGGCGGCGATCAGCGGCGAGAACGCGGCGATCATGACCACGACCAGGAACGAGCCGGGATCGGCGATCATGCCCGCGCCCTCCCGAGTCCCATCCGGGCCGTCGCGACGGTGACGTCCTGACTGTATGACACACGTTCCTGTTCGAGCTCGCGCAGCGGATTTCCGACCCCCGACGCTAATACGGAGGTAGATCCGCCCACCATTGGCCGAGCACCCGGAATGCGGCCCAGAACGCGCGCTTGGCCGGCTCCTCGTCGAGCGCCTCATCGATGTTGGGTACAAACAGCGCCTCGATTGAGCCGGTCAGCCGCTGGAGCTCGCCCGGCTCCGGGCTCAGCTCGCGGGCCAGCGGGACGTCGAGGTCGTTCACGGCGCCCAGCGCATCCTCGCCCATCACCACGACCATCTTCGGCTGCACGATCGCCAGCTCCTCGACCAGCCGGGCGACGCAGGCCGGGTCGGCCATCACCGGATCGGAGACCGGGCACTTGACGCACAGGGTGCCGTACACCGCGAGCGGGTCGATGGACAGTCGCTTGAGCGACTTCATCAGCGCGTTGCCGGTGCGGCCGTAGAAGGCCACGCCCTCCTCGACCTCCGCGGGACGCGCGGAGTACTTGATCAGGAAGATGTCGGCCTGCGGATGGCCCGACCCGAGCACGGGCATCAGGTTGCCCCGCGGACAGTGGGGACAGCTCTGGAGCTCTCGCGTGAGCGCATTGAGCTCGCGGATCGCGCGCTCCAGGTACTTCTCGCGGATCTCGTCGTCCGTTGCGGGCATGCTCCTCGGATTGGACGGCTGGCGGGCTTGTCCTTGCGGGTGCATCAGGACTTGCGTGGACCTCGGCCGGTCACACGGCGCACGCGGCGGTCTCGCGAGGCCTTGCGGGCAGGTGCCGGCATGGCCTTCGTTTGCAGGAACTTCAGGGCCTGGACGTAGAACAGGCTGGCCGGATTGCGGACGATATCGGCGTCGCGCAGCGACTCCATGAACTCCTCCGGCCCGTTGAAATCGCGCATGCGGATCCGCACCGAGCCCAGGCCCTGGGGCACGTGCGCGTCCGAGCCGGCCCCGGCGGGAATCCGGTACTTGGCCGCGAAGCGGACCGCTTCCTCGTTGAACTCGCTGATCGCCACCCGCGGATTGAACACCTCGATCGCGTCCACGTCGTCGAGCACCGAGAGCAGATGCTCGTAGTCCGGGACCGAGTGCAGGCGGTCGAACGGATGGGGAACGTAGACCAGGCCGCCCTGGCGCTTGATCTCGGCGATCGTCTCCTCGAGCGTCAGCCCGCGCGGGATCTTCTCTTCGATGAACAGCCCGATCACCTCGCCCTGGTGGGCGGTCTTGACCTCCTCGGCCACGATCACCTTGACGCCGACGGCCTTCTCGCGCGCTTCAAGGGCGCCTGAGATCTCGTTGTGGTCGGTGACCGCGATCGCCCCGAGTCCGCGGGCCCGGGCCTCGGCTAGCAGCACCTCGACCGGCGTCGCACAGTCGTAGGAGTGGTCGGTGTGCATGTGCAGATCGACGTCGATCAGCGGACGCTCGGTGAGCCGCGGGCGAACGCGCCGGTCGCCGCGGCCGTCGTGGCGGCGGGTGACCAGGCGACGGTAGACGCGCTCGAGCTCGTCGGTCACCCGCGGCCAGGTGAAGGTCGCCCGCAGCGCCCGCGCCGAGGCCCTGAGCCCGTCTCGCAGCTCCGAATTGGCGATCACCTTCGTCAGCTGCGCCGTCAGCGTCAGCACGTCTCCGGGCTCGAACACGAGCCCGTATTCACCCTCGGCGAGCACCTCCTCGTAGGGCGCCAGCCGCGAGGCCACCGGGACCGCGCCCGCGGCGATCGCGCGCACCAGGACTCCCGGAGTGGTCCGCACACCCTCCGAGGCAAGCACGACGATGTCGGCGTCCGCCAGCACCTGCGCCTCGCTGCTCTCGCCGGCGCTGAGGAAGCTGATCCGCTCGCGCACGAGCCGGCCCAGCGCCGCCGGTGCGGCCAGGGGGCGGGGGGAGAGCACGGTGGCGCTCCAGTCGAGCTCGGGCGGGAGCTCGCGCAGCGCGCGCAGAAGGGTGCGAAGGGCGGCTCGCTCCTCGCCGGCGATCATCGCCAACCGGACGTGGTCGCGTGCGGCGCGGGTCTCGCCCGGATCGGCACCGGGAGCTACGACCGCGTACTCGCCGGGGAAGTAGCGCTGCATCAGCTCGCGCGTGGCCTGATAGCTCGCGGTGCGCGCGTCGAGCCGCCCGAACAGGAGCTGGGCCAGCGGCCGTGCGAGCTGGGTCGAGAGGATGCGCTCGGTCGGAGCGTGGAAGCTGCCGACGTTGAGCGCCCGGGACTGTCGCAGCGCTGAGCTCGACGCGCTGGGCGCGAACGGCTCGTGGACGTGGACGACGTCGAGCGGTATCGCGGTCAGCGCATCCTCGATCGTGCGGGCCACGTCGACCGGAAGCGAGGCCGCACGACGCCGGGTGGGGGAGAACGGCAAGACCTCGCCGACGCCGAGCACCAGCGGACTGGCGAGCGCCCGGTCGAGCAGCCGTTGCGGCTGCTCCCTCGCGGCTCGGATCGCGCGGCGCGAGTCACGGACCAGCGCGCTGGACTCAGACGGGGCGATCACGACCACTGCGTGACCGCGCCGGGCGAGCTCATCGGAGACCCGCGCGACGTACTCGTTGACCTCGTTCGCTGCCTCCCACGCGAACGGGGTGACCTGCGCGATCGCGAGGCGGTAGCCGGACGATGCGGCGTCCGCCCAGTTTGGCGAGCCTGATAGGCGAGCGGGCGGGCGAGCCGCGGACACGAGGTGGAGGATAGAGGGGCCGCTACCGCGGCCCTGGTTTGACTGCCGGTAGCGGTCGGCTACTTCTTGGTGCTCGCGGCCCCGCGTGCGGGTGCCTTGGTCTTCGTCGCCGCCTTGCGGATCGGCGGCGGTGCGACCTTGCCGCCGTACTTGGCGATGAACTCCTCCGTCAACTCCCGCGCGTCGTCGTCCGGACGCTGGTGCATCGGCGACTTCATCAGGTACGAGCTGGGGCCATCGAGCTGCCCGCTGAGCCCGTGGTTGAGCGCGAGCTTGCAGCAGCGCACCGCGTCGATCACGATTCCCGCCGAGTTGGGCGAGTCCCAGACCTCGAGCTTCAGCTCTGCGGTCAGCGGCACGTCGCCGAACGCCTGACCCTCGAGGCGGATGTGGGCCCACTTGCGGTCGGTCAGCCACGGCACGTAGTCCGACGGGCCGACGTGAACGTCGTCGGCGGGCAGCGTGTGCCCCATGATCGACGTGACGGCGTTGGTCTTGGAGATCTTCTTCGACTCCAGCCGCTCGCGCTCGAGCATGTTGTAGAAGTCCATGTTGCCGCCCACGTTCAGCTGCGAGGTGCGCAGCAGCTTCACGCCGCGGTCGTGGAACAGCCGCGCGAGCGTCCGGTGGACGATCGTCGCCCCGACCTGGGACTTGATGTCGTCGCCGACGATCGGCAGCCCGGCCTTCTTGAAGCGCTGGTTCCAATAGTCCTCGCGGGCGATGAACACCGGGATGCAGTTGACGAACCCGCAGCCTGCTTCCAGCACCTGCTCGACGTACCACTTGGTCGCCTGCTCGGAGCCGACGGGCAGGTAGGACACGACCACATCGGTGTTGGTGGCGCGCAGCACCTCGACGATGTCCGCGGTCGGCCCGGGGGCCTTGGTGATCTTCTGCTTCAGGTACTTGCCGAGGCCGTCGTGCGTCATCCCGCGCATCACCTCGACGCCCAGATCGGGGATGTCGCCCCCGAGCTTCAGGGTGTTGTTCTGGCCCGAGAAGATCGCCTCCGAGAGGTCCTTGCCGACCTTGTCGGCGTCGATGTCGAAGGCCGCGGTGAACTCGATGTCGCGCACGTGATACCCGCCGAGATCGACGTGCATCAGGCCCGGGACCGAGTCGCCCACGCGCGCGTCCTGGTAGTAGCGGATGCCCTGCACGAACGAGCTCGCGCAATTGCCCACGCCGATGATGGCGACGCGAACCTTGTCCTGCTGGTGTCGCCCGGCGCCGTTGGCCGAGCCGTCGATCGTACTCACGGTGAAGAGTTCCCTTCTCAAGTGCTCGCGTCGCTGTGCCGGAAGGCCCGGGAGCGCCGTCTTCTGCTGAGGCAGCGGGCTAGCCGCCAAACCAACAGGCGCACCCGCTCCCGAGACCTCGCGCTATGTATCCCTGGACAACGAGTTGGTTACACCCGCGTCCTGACCCGGGATCGAGGCGGCGGCGGGCGCGGGGCGCACGGAGCGCTATGCGGCGGCGTTCAGCTGCTTGCGCACGTGCAGGACGCGCTGCACGGTCGTGAGCACGGTGACCGCGGCGAGCACGTACACGGCGGGGGCCAGCAGCGAGAAGTTGCCGATGGCCGCTCCCCGGGCGAACACGAGCCCGACGGCGATGATCACGACCCGCACCGGCCGGGTCGCCAGCCCCACCTTGCAGGCCACGCCGAGCGCCTCGGCACGTGCCCGCGTATAGGAGACCATCAGCGAGAACAGGACGGCCACCACCACGGCGGCAACGGCCACCTGGTTGTGGCGGGAGGCGAAGTAGGCCGCCACCGCCGTCAGCACGATGCCCTCCTCGAGCCGGTCCAGCGTCGAGTCCAGGAAGGCGCCGAACGGAGTGCCCTTGCCGGACATGCGCGAGTAGCGCCCGTCCAGGGTGTCCATGATCGAGCCGATGATGAACGCGATCCCGGCCAGGAAGAAGAGGCGCTCCACGACCAGCGCCGCCGCGGCCACGTTCAGCACGAAGCCGGTCAGTGAGATCGCGTTCGGGGTCAGCCGCGACTCGATCAGCCGGTCGCGCATCAGCGTCGAGATCTCCTGCGTCGTCGGCCCCTCGCGCCTGGAGCGCCCGCGACGGGGCCCCCCGGTGGGGGTCTGCGCCGGCTTGGCCTGCTGAGCCATGGCTACGCCGATGCCCGTGCGCGTGATTCGCGGAACGCCCAGGCATGTGGCCGGGCGCGGGCGAACAGCCGGTCGGCCAGCATCCAGGAGGCTCCCGCGGTCACGGCCCCGAGCACCACGTCGGTGAGGTAGTGATTACCGGTCGCGATCACGACGAAGCTGACCACCAAGGGATACAGCCGCCACGCGATCCGAGCCGGCAGGGGCTTGACCAGCCGGCCCATCGCCAACCCGACCAGCATCGCGAAGCACACGTGCATGGAGGGCACGGCGGCGTACAGGTTCAGGAAGCTGTGCAGCGGCCCATTATCGACCTGGACGCCCGTGAACTGCGCGATCGAGTCGGTGAAGCCCCACTCCGACATCAGCCGCGGCGGCGCGGTCGGGTAGAGCCAGTAGCCCACCAGGGCGATCGCCATGGCGACCATGAACACGTTGCGCACGAAGTAGAAGGAATCGTTCCGGCGCAGGTAGATGAACACCAATACGCCCAGCGTCACCGCGTAGTGGGCGTTGAGGTAGATCCAGTCGGCCGAGTCGATGATCCAGTGCCGCGACGAGGCCCAGCCCTGGATGCTGGGCTCGACGAACACGTGCAGCACCCGTTCGAAGTTGATGATCTTGGTCGCGTCGCCGTAGGGCTTGTAGCCGCTGCCGTCGACGATCCCGCGCACCACCTGATAGAGCACGTAGGCGGCAGCGAACAGCCCGACCTGACGGAACACGTCAGGCCAGCCGCGCGGAAGGACCCGCGCCTCGATGGACCGAAGCCGACGACGCATGGCAGGCGGGCATCCTATCGATGCTCGCGGGCCGACCCAATTAGGGTTTCGGGTGCTCTCAGCTGCACCTCGGCGAGCGCGCGCCAACGCGCCCCAGCGAGAACGCCGCCGCGAGGCGGGTCACACCGGCGTGCCGCAACGTCAGGTGCGTGAAGTCGCCCGCCGGCATCACGCACCCGAACCCATCGCCGAGCTTCCAGTACGGCGTGAAGCGCACGTGCACCAGCGCGGTGCCGGGACGGAGCACCGAGATTGTCAGCGAGTCGGAGCCGATCGAGCGCAGGGTCGCCGCGCCCTGCACGATCGGCGTGGCATCGATGACCTCGTACACGGCCCAGTGCCGCATCCGCCGGGCCAGCCGCAGGTAGGGCAGGCCGCGGTCGATCAGCCGCGTCTCGCGGTGGGCGGAGTAGTCGAGGCGCGCGTCCGGCACGGCCACGAAGCGCACGGCCAGGCTTCGCAGCCAGGCGTGGTAGGTCTGCGGGTTCAGCGCACCGCCGTAGAACAGGTGGTTGTCCTGGATATCGAGCTGTCGCTCCCAGCCGCGGGCGATCGGGAACCGCGGGGCGACCACGTACGCCTCCCAGTGGAACTGGGTGAAGGGGATCTCGACCCGGAACGGAGGCCCTGACTGGCGGCCGAGGAAGTCGAGCAGCGGCTGGTAGTAGGCAGCCGAGGCCGATGGATCGCCGGTGGCGGTGCGCACATCGCGGACGGGCGCCTGCCACTGGAGATAGATCAGCGGCACGGCGACGGCCAGCAGCAGCGCGGGGCGCCGGCGCCACCACAGCAGCGCCGCCAGGGGGCCCGCGACGAGCGCCCCGAGCCGGGCGACATTGCTGCCCACCGGGGTCGCGATCGCGAACGCCACCAGACAACCGGCCACGTACAGCGCCACGCCGGCGCGCAGCGTCCATGCGTCCCGGGGGAGCGCCAGCAGGGCGGCGACGCCGACCACCGGGATCGGCCACAGCGTCGCGAACGTGAACGGCTCGGTGCCCCCTTCCGGAAAGGCGATCGCGAGCGCCGCGACGGGGATCAGCGCGGCAGCGGCCAGCGCGATCCCGGCGAGGGGATTGGGGGGCTGGGCCCGCGCCCGCGCGGCCGCGGGCGGGTGAACGGGGGGATCTGCCGGCGTGGGCGCGGGCGGGTGCTGGTCCTCCCGATCCTGCCGTGCGCCCATCCAGGCGCCGATCGCGTAGGCGGCCCCGCCGATGGCGGCGAACAGCGCCGCGACCGGGCTGCACAGGGCTGACAGCGCCGCCAGGCCACACGCCGGCACGGGCCGGCGCCGCTCCAGCGCGAGCATCGCGGCCACGGCCGGGAGCAGCCCGAAGGCGAATGCGAGCCGGCCGGTGAACAGGTTGGTGGCGGTGGCCGCCCCGAACCAGGTCGCGCCGAGCCACGAGTCCGGGCCGAAGCGATCGTGGGCCAGCGGCGCGAACAGCGCGGCTGTCGCGGTCGCGGCGATCGCCGCCGCCAGCTGCGGGGTCAGCGCTGCTGCCGCCGGCGGGAACAGCACGCTGTAGCTGGGCGTGTGGTGCCCGCCGTACCACCAGTTGTTCCAGATCCCGAAGCCCTGGACGGTGAACAGCTTGGCCCGCAGCAGGTGCGTCGCGAGGTCGAGGCTGGGCGGCGAGACCACGACGTAGACGAACGCGAGCACTCCGGCCACCGCCACCGGAGCTATCCGCCTGGGATCGACGCTCATCACGCGCTCCCGAGGAACGCGGCCACGCGGTCCGGCACGGCCGGATCGTCGAGCCACGGCCAGTGGCCCGCCGCGGGGAGCCGCTCCACGGTCGCCCGGGGCAGCCGCTTGCCGTAGGCGTCGGCCAGCTCCGCCCTGAGCCAGGGATCGTGCTCTCCCCACAGCACCAGCGCCGGGACGTCGAGCTCGGGCAGCCGAGCGCCGGCCGCGGCCAAAGCCGGCTCGCTCGTGGCCCGATGCAGGCGCAGGATCGCGCGCTGGGTGCCCTGGTCGAACTGCTCCCACACGGCGGTGATGCGGGCGTCGGACCACCCCTCCGGCGTGACCGTCCCGCGGCGGAGCTCGCGAGCCAGCAGTCGCCGGTTGGTGATGCCGTGCACCAGCTCGCCGAGCACAGGGCGCCGCCAGGCCCGGGCCAGACGGTGCCAGCGGAAGCCGTCGAGCAGCGGAAGGGCGTTGATGAGGACGATGCGATTCACGCGCCCGGGATGCCGCTGAGCGAACACGAGCCCGGCGGCCGCGCCCCACTCGTGGGCCACCAGGCTGACCTCGTGGACGCCCAGCGCGGCCAGGAAGCGCTCGACGAAGTCGGCCAGCCCGTCGAGCGTGTAGTCGAGGTTCCCGCCCTTGGCCGAGCGGCCGAAGCCGATCAGGTCCGGCGCCAGTCCACCGGTCCGCTCCAGGAACTCGGGCCAGTCGTCGGAGCTCGTCGGGGAACCGTGGAGGTAGAGCACCGGTGCAGCTCCGCTGCCGGCGCTGCGATAGAAGAGGGGCGCTTCTGCGACCTCGATCGTGTGCTCGTCGACGCGCACCCGTCGGCGAGGATAACGTCCCGTTCGATGAGCACTCCGTCAGTGGAAGCCCGCATGCCCACGACGACGCTCTGCCTGGGGGATGCGCTGGTCGATCTGATCGCCCCGGAACGCGGGCGTGACCTCGCCGAAGCCGAGTCGTTCGTGCCGCGGTTCGGCGGCGCGACGGCCAACATCGCGGTCACGGCGGCGCGCCACGGCGCCCGGGTGTCACTGGCCGGGGCGGCTGGCGACGACGACTGGGGTCGCTGGCTGCGCGACCGCCTGGAGGACGAGGGCGTCGAGCTGTCGTGGTTCAGGCTGGTGGCGGATGTGCAGACGACGCTGGCCCTGGTCGTGCTCGACTCCGACGGGGAGCCCGGCTACACGATGTATGGCGAGGGGATCGCGGGAGTGATCGAGGCGCTCGGAGATGAGCTCGAGATCGCGGTCGCGGGCGCCGCCGGCCTGTTCCTCAGCACCAACACGCTGGTCGGCGCCGCTGAGCGGGCGGTGACCATGCGCGCCCGCGAGGCGGCGCTGGAGCTGGGGCGCCCGGTCGTGTTCGACCCCAACCTTCGCCTGCACCGCTGGCGGTCCCTGGCCGACGCTGCCGCCAGCGCGAACGCCTGCGTGCCCGGCGCGCTGCTGGTGCGCACCAATCGCGCCGAGGCGGCGCTGATGACCGGCGAGGACGACCCCGAGCGGGCGGCGACGGCGCTGCTCAAGGCCGGTGCGCGGTTGGTGGTGATCACGCTGGGGCCCAGCGGCGCGATCCTGCGCGGGGAGCTCCGGGCCGATGTGCCGGGCATCGGTGCGCGTGTGCTCAGCACCATCGGCGCCGGTGACGTGCTGATGGGCGTGCTGCTCGCCCGGCTCGCGCTGGCCGGTTACTACCCGCCGGCGGCCGCCGCCGCCCTGCGTGACGCCGTGATCGAGGGCGCCAGGGCGTGCGAGCGCCTCGGCGCACTGGAGTGAGCGCGGCGGCGCGGGGTCGGTCGCCGGCGGGTGGCGGTCGGGGCGGTGCCGCGCCTGGCGTCTGGAGGCGCCCGGCGCCACGGCGGGTGCGGGCGGTCCGTGACCGCCTGCGGGACGTGTACGGGCGCCCTCTGAACGGGCCGCATGGCCACCCGATCGCAGAGCTGGTGCTGACGGTTCTCTCCCAGAGCACCAACGATCGCAACCGGGACGTCGCCTACCTGGGGCTGCGCGACCGCTTCCCCAGCTGGGAGGCGGTGCGCGACGCGCCGGTCGACGAGATCGAGGCGGCGATCCGGCCCGGCGGCATCTCGAAGGTCAAATCGGCCCGGATCAAGGCGATCCTGGAGGCGATCGGTGAGTCCTCCGAGTCAGGAGGCGAGCTGTCACTCGACTGGCTGCCCTCGCTCAGCGTCCCCGAGGCCCAGGCCTACCTGTGCTCGCTCCCGGGCGTGGGGCGCAAGACGGCGGCGTGCGTGCTCCTGTTCGCGCTCGGGATGCACGACGTGCCGGTCGACACCCACGTCTCGCGGGTCGGCTCGCGGCTGGGGCTGTTCCGTCCCGGCGCGCCGTTCGAGGAGCTGCACGACACGATGCTCGCGATCACGCCCGCCGGCGAGGAGCTGGAGCTGCACATGAACCTGCTGCGTCACGGCCGGCGCACCTGCAGCGCCCGGCGGCCGGCCTGCGCCTTGTGTGCTCTGAGGCGGATGTGCCCGAGTGCCGAGGCGTTCCTGGGTCGCTGAGTGGTAGTACCCCGGTCGTGTCCTCGCGGAGCGTTGAGGACTGGCGGAAACTTGTCAGATCTGCTATAACCTGACTGAGATTTTTACGAACGTACAGGAGCAGAACGAATATGGCTAAGACGATCGGTATCGACCTGGGGACGACGAACTCGTGCATGGCAGTGCTCGAGGGTGGCGAGCCCACGGTCATCGAGAACGCCGAGGGCGGGCGCACCACCCCGTCCGTGGTCGCGTTCACGTCATCCGGTGAGCGTCTGGTCGGCACCGTCGCCAAGCGCCAGGCCGTCACCAACCCGCAGAACACGATCTTCTCGATCAAGCGCTTCATGGGCCGCAAGGAGGCCGAGGTGCGCGAGGAGGAGTCGATCGTGCCGTACAAGGTCGTCTCTGGACCCGGCGGCGACGCGCGGGTCGAGGCGGGCGGCAAGCAGTACTCGCCGCCGGAGATCAGCGCGATGATCCTGCAGAAGCTGAAGGCCGACGCCGAGGCCTACCTGGGCGAGACGGTCGAAAGCGCGGTGATCACCGTGCCCGCGTACTTCAACGACGATCAGCGCCAGGCCACCAAGGACGCCGGCAAGATCGCCGGGCTCGACGTCAAGCGGATCATCAACGAGCCGACCGCCGCGTCGCTCGCCTATGGACTCGACAAGGAGTCCGACCAGACGATCCTCGTCTTCGACCTCGGCGGCGGCACCTTCGACGTGTCCGTCCTGGAGATCGGCGACGGCGTGTTCGAGGTCAAGGCGACCGCCGGTGACAACCACCTCGGCGGCGACAACTTCGACAAGGCCGTGGTCGACTGGCTCGTGTCCGAGTTCAAGAAGTCACAGGGCATCGATCTGAGCGCCGATCCGATGGCGCTCCAGCGGCTCTACGAAGCTGCGGAGAAGGCCAAGATCGAGCTCTCCACCACCCAGGAGACGCAGATCAACCTGCCCTTCATCACCGCCGACTCCAGCGGGCCCAAGCATCTCGACACCCGCCTCTCGCGGGCCAAGCTCAACGAGCTGACCGCGGCGCTGCTCGACCGCACCGTCGGTCCGGTCCGCCAGGCGCTCGACGACGCCAAGGAGAAGGGCGCCGCGAACATCGACCATGTGGTCATGGTCGGCGGTATGACGCGCATGCCCGCCGTGCAGGAGAAGGTCAAGGAGCTGACGGGCAAGGAGCCCCACCGTGGCGTGAACCCCGACGAGGTCGTCGCGGTAGGCGCCGCCATCCAGGCCGGCGTGCTCGCCGGTGATGTCAAGGACGTCCTCCTGCTCGACGTCACCCCGCTCACCCTCGGTATCGAGACCAAGGGCGGCGTGATGACAAGGCTGATCGAGCGCAACACCACGATCCCGACCCGCAAGTCGGAGATCTTCTCCACGGCCGAGGACAACCAGCCGTCGGTGGAGATCCACGTGCTCCAGGGCGAGCGCGAGATGGCCGCGTACAACAAGTCGCTGGGCAAGTTCCAGCTGACTGGCATCCCGCCGGCGCCGCGCGGCATTCCGCAGATCGAGGTCGCGTTCGACATCGACGCCAACGGCATCCTCAGCGTGTCGGCGAAGGATCTCGGCACCGGCAAGGAGCAGAAGATCGAGATCAAGGCGGGCTCCGGTCTGTCCGACGACGAGATCAAGAAGATGGTCACCGACGCCGAGGCGCACGCCGACGACGACCGTCGCCTGCGTGAGCTCGCCGAGGCCAGGAACAACGGCGAGAACGCCGCCTACCAGGCCGAGCGCCAGCTCAAGGACCTCGGCGAGGCCGTCGACTCGAGCTCCAAGGAGGAGATCGAGGCCGCGATCAAGGTCGTGCGCGAGGTGCTCACGTCCGAGGACGCGGCGGACATCAACGCCAAAACCGAGGCGCTGCAGGCGTCGTTCCACAAGGTCTCCGAGGCGATGTACCAGCGTGCCCAGGAGCAGTCGGCAGCCGGCTCGGCGGATGGCGCCGGAGCCGAGCACGCCACCAACGGCGCGGGCGCCGAGGACGTGGTGGACGCCGAAGTCGTCGACGAGGGCAAGTAGATGAACTCGTCAAAGCGCGATCCGGGCTTCGGTGTCTCGGAGCCCGAGACAGACGTGGCCACCGTCGGGGGCGGTGCTGCTGCCGAGGCCACTCGACCGGCCTCGGCTGCAGCCGCCTCCCCGGCGGTGGACGGTGGACGCGCGCCGGGCTCCCAGGAGCCCGGTGTCGTACCCTTGTCTCAGGGAGAGCCGGAGGGCTCGGAGGGTCGGGAGGGTCCGGCCGTCGCGGTGGGTCCGGAGGCCGATGGCCCCGAGGCCGAGCGGCAGCTCGAGGAGGATGTTGCCGTCCAGGCCCGCAAGGCCGACGAGTACCTGGAGCTGGCGAAGCGCACGAAGGCCGACTTCGAGAACTACCGCAAGCGGGCGACCCGAGAGATGGGCCTGGCCGAGGCGCGCGGAGTGACGAAGCTCGCCCGTGAGCTGCTGCCGGCGGTCGACAATCTCGATCGCGCCCTGACAGCTGCCCAGGCGTCAGGGCCGGAGGGCTCCTCCGAGGGCGTCGACGCGACGCTCGTCTCGGGGATTCAGCTGGTCCACGCGGACGTGATCGCGGCGCTCGCGCGCGTGGGCATCGAGCCGTTCTCGCCCACGGGCGAGCAGTTCGACCCGCAGCACCACGAGGCGGTGGCGCAGCAGCCTGTCGAGGGCGTCACCTCTGGCACGATCGTCGAGGTCTACCAGCGGGGTTACCGCCTGGGCGAGAACGTCCTCAGGCCCGCGCGCGTCGTCGTCGCGGGGTAAGGAGCCTGTGAGATGGCTGAGCGACCCGACTACTACAAGATTCTCGGGGTAGGCAAGAACGCCTCCGACGAGGAGATCAAGAAGGCCTACCGGAAGCTCGCGCGCAAGTACCACCCGGACACCAACGCCGGCGACAAGCAGGCCGAGGAGCGCTTCAAGGAGGTCTCCCAGGCCAACGACGTCCTGTCCGATCCGGACAAGCGCAAGCAATACGACCGCGGCACGGGTCCGCTGGGCGGCTTCAACATGCCCGGCGGGTTCGACGCCAGCTCGTTCGGTGGCGGCTTCAGCGACATCCTCTCGAACCTGTTCGGCGGTGGCGGTGGCGCGGGTGGTTCCGCGGGCGGCCGCGGTGGCGCCGGCACTCGTGGCCGGCCCGGCATGCAGCGCGGACGAGACCTCGAGACCGAGGTCTCGCTCACCTTCCAGCAGGCGATCGACGGGGCCCAGATTCCGCTGGCCGTGCCGACCTCGCAGCCGTGCCCCACGTGTCACGGGACGGGCGCCAAGCCGGGAACGCAGCCCCGAGTCTGTCCCGTCTGCGAGGGCCGCGGGATCGAGGCCCAGAGCCAGGGGATCTTCTCTATCTCCCAGCCGTGCTCAAATTGCAACGGGTCAGGCACGGTGATCGAGGATCCGTGCACGACCTGTGGCGGGACGGGCGCCCAGCGGAGCGTCCGCCGTTTGCGTGTCAACATTCCCGCCGGCGTCCGCGAGGGGAGCCGGATCCGCCTGGCCGGCAAGGGCGAGCCAGGTCTGCACGGCGCCGATCCCGGCGATCTGTACGTGATCACCAGGGTGTCCGACTCACCCGTGTTCACGCGCTCCGGCGACAACCTCGAGGTCGAGGTGCCGCTGACGATCCCCGAGGCGATCCGCGGCGCGGTGATCGAGGTGCCGACGCTGCACGGGTCAAAGCGCCTGCGCGTCCCGCGCGGGACCAAGCACGGCACCGTTCAGCGGATCCGCGGCGAGGGGCCGACAAAGCTTGGTGGCAAGGGTCGCGGGGACATCCATTACCGCTTCGTGATCGACGTCCCGGCATCGCTCTCGGCTGAGCAATCCGAGGCCGTCGATCGGCTGTCCGAGGTGATGAACGGCGACCCCCGGGCGAAGCTGTTCGCCCAGACCGCGTCCGGGGAGACGAGCTGATGGCCACGCGGCGGGTGAGGTCGACCACCACCAGGGTGGAGGTCTCCACCGATCGCGGCGTGTTCATGATCTCGGTGGCCGCCGAGCTGGCCGAGATGCATCCGCAGACATTGCGGATGTACGAGGCGCGTGGGCTGATCGAACCCAAGCGCTCGCCGAAGGGGACCCGGCTCTACTCGCGGGAGGACGTCGACCGGCTGCGCCGGATCCAGGGGATGACCGCCGAGCTGGGCATGAACCTGGCCGGAGTCGAGCGCGTGTTCGAGCTCGAGTCGCAGCTCGCATCGATGGCGCGCAAGGTCGCCGCGCTCGAGCGGCGGGCCGGCGAGCTCAAGCAGGAGGTGGAGCGGCTGGAGGCGCTGCGGCGGGAGCTTCGCGCCGAAATCGTCCCCTACGAGCGCGGCGGCGAGCTCGTTCGCCGAGCAGACGCGCAGCGCTTCAAGATCCGCGTCGAGCGCGGGCGGGACTGACTCTCAGTCCGCCGGCCGCAGTCCCTGCTTGTCGTGCTCTCAGGGGCCGCAGTCGCTGGCTGTCGTGCGGGCCTCAGCAGCCGACGCCGGGCCGGTGGCTTCCGGGCGCCAGGCACGTGTGATGGATGCTCGGGCCCTGCCGCGCGCGGATCGTGAACACGTAGTGCTTACCGATCCAGCCGGGTCGCACGATCTCGACGATGATCGTCGTTCCGACCCGGAGCTTGCGGTTCTTGAACCCGGGCTGCAGGTGGACGGTGCTCGACGGCACTTGGATCACGCACTTGCGCTTCGACTTGCCCTTCGACTTCACCGTCTTGCAGATGGTGTGCTTGATCTGCGCGATCGCGTGCTTGGCGTACGGGCACCCATGGCCGTGGCAGGTGATCAGCACGGTGGCGCCCGTCGGCACGCTGTCCACCATGAGTTGCAAAACCTTCGTGTAGGTCGGCGTGAAGAAGAACATCCATTCCATCGACGAGCCGAGCCTGCTCGGCCGGTTGACGGGCTTCTTCTGCACGGTCACGTCGCCGCTCGGCGACGTCGACCCGCCGAAATTGGCGTCCCCGAGATAGCGAGCGCTGATCGTGTGGCCGCCGGCCGCGCCATAGCTGATCGCGCACGTCGCGCTGGCCGTCGACCCCGAAGCGGCCAGGGGCTGAGCGGCGCAGCTCCCGATCACCTTCGTCCCGTCCAGGAACTGGACCGCCCCTGAGGGGATGGCGAAGCCGAGATCGGCCGGCCTGACCGTCGTGGTGTAGGTCACCTTGGTGCCGACCGTCGGGTTCGCGTTCGAGATCGCGAGGGCTGTCGACGTGGGGTCGGGAGAGACGGTGAGGGCTACCGGACCACTTGTGGAGCCGGAGACGCTCGAGGTCGCGCTCGGCGAGAACACTGCGGTGAGCTGCGGGGGTGGATTCGACGCGGCGAAGAAGGTTTGGCAGGTCACGGTCACTGCCACGCCGCTGGCGCTCGGTGGGACCGAGACAATCCCGCAACCGCTGATCGGGCTACCCGCGTTCTCGAAGGTGATGGCACCTGCAGGGCTACCGGCGGTGGGCGTCACCGTCGCGATCATGGTCACGGTCTGGTTCGTCACCGCCGAGGTAGGGGCGGTCGTGAGCGTCGTCGTGCTCGAGCCGGAGGTCTGGCCGAGCGCGGCCTGGCCACTGATGTTCGGCGTCACCGAGGTGTCGGTGGCCTGGATGGTGACCGGGCCGGGGGTGGTCGTGCTCGTGATGGTGACGCTGGCGTTGCCGAAGGCGTTCGTGGTGGCGGAACCCGCCGGCATCCCGTTGGCCGTGAAGTTGACCGTCTGACCGGAGATCCTGTTGCCGTTGACGTCGGTGACCGTCGCCGTGGCCGTGCTGGT
>Ga0209839_10000463_pt1 | contig 20554 bp, 20 predicted proteins | sample OrgsoiDNA2013050_FD_185800 | JGI IMG/M metagenome (GOLD analysis project Ga0209839, IMG submission 185800) | Permafrost soil microbial communities from the Arctic, to analyse light accelerated degradation of dissolved organic matter (DOM) -... | ecosystem: Environmental > Terrestrial > Soil >... | reverse complement strand
GAAGGTCGAGCCGACCAATCCGTCGACTCCGACGACGCTCGATCTTCGCTGGCAGCCGGGCTAGCCTCGCGTGTCCGGCGTTTCCCTTCCCGTTCGCACCCGATTCGCGCCGAGCCCGACCGGATTCCTTCACCTCGGCGGCGCCCGCACCGCGTTGTTTGCGTGGGCGTTCGCGCGCCGCCACAAGGGCCAGTTCATCCTTCGCATCGAGGACACCGACGTCGAGCGCTCCACGCCGGAAGCCATCCAGGCCATCCTCGACGGCATGGCGTGGCTGGCGCTGGATTACGACGAAGGTCCGGTTTTTCAGATGCAGCGGATGGATCGCTATCGCGAGGTGCTGGCGCAGATGATCGCGCAGGGGCTGGCGTATCACTGCTACATGTCTCCCGCGGAGCTCGACGCGCTGCGCGCGGAGCAGACGGCGCGCGGCGACAAGCCGCGTTACGATGGCCGTTGGCGTCCTGAGAGTCTCAAGGAAGGACAACACTCGCCACCCGGCGTAGGTCCGGTCGTGAGATTCAAGAATCCGCTGTCGGGCAGCGTCGCCTGGGACGATCAGGTGAAGGGCCGCATCGAATTCGCCAACGCCGAGCTCGATGACCTGATCATCGCCCGCAGCGACGGAACGCCGACTTACAACTTTTGCGTCGTCGTCGACGACCTCGACATGAAGATCACGCACGTGATCCGCGGCGATGACCACGTCAACAACACCCCGCGGCAGATCAACATGATTCGCGCGCTCGGTGCCGAGCCTCCCGTGTACGGGCACCTGCCGACGGTGCTGGGCGCCGATGGAACCAAGCTTTCCAAGCGCCACGGCGCCGTCAGCGTGATGCACTACGCCGACGAGGGATTCCTGCCCGAGGCGATGGTCAATTTTCTCGCGCGCCTCGGCTGGGCTCACGGCGACGACGAGATCTTCACCCGCGAGCAACTCGTCGCCTGGTTCGACATCGCGCACGTCAGTCCTTCGCCGGCACGATTCGATGGCGACAAGCTGCACTGGGTCAATCACGAGCATCTCAAGCGGTTGACCGAAGCGGAATTGGGAGCCAGGCTTGCGCCCTATCTCATTCGCGCGGGATTCGATATTGCGCGAGGTCCCGATCCCGGGGCGGTGGGCCTGCTATTGCGCGATCGCTCTCGAACGCTGGTGGAGATGGCAAATGCCGCCTCTTACTTCTATACCGAGCCGCCGGTCACACCGGAAGGCGCTGCGCAGCATGTCGGTGAGGCGGTTCGCCCGGCCTTGGCTTTACTCGGCGAGAGCTTTGCTGAAACGCCCTGGCAACGCGACGCGATCGCGGCCGCGCTCAAGGCATTGGCTTCGCGACACGACCTCAAGCCGCCGCAAATCATGATGCCGCTGCGCTATCTTGTTGCCGGAACGTCGTCCACGCCGGCGATCGACGCCGTGCTCATGCTGCTCGGACGCGACAAGGTGCGTGCGCGCATCGCGGCCGGTCTCTCGCTCTGACGGGGCTGCGTAACGACGGATGCTCGACCCAATAGGGTTGTCCCCGCGAAAGCCGGGACCCAGGGTCGTTCGCACAAAAGACGCTGGATTCCCGCCTTCGCGGGAATGACCAAGTGCCGCTTTCGCGGGAAGGATGAACGGTCGATTTCGCGCCGACGTTTGTGCCGGAAGGGGGGTTCCGGTAGAATGGAAATTTCCAGGACTTGTCGTCTATGACCAAGTTCGTTTTCGTGACCGGTGGCGTCGTTTCCTCATTGGGGAAGGGCATCGCCGCCGCGTCTCTCGCCGCGATCCTTGCTTCCCGCGGCATCCGCGTCACCCATCTCAAGCTCGATCCGTACATCAACGTCGATCCCGGGACGATGAGCCCGTTTCAGCATGGCGAAGTCTTCGTCACCGAGGATGGTGCCGAAACCGACTTGGACCTCGGGCACTATGAGCGCTTCACCGACGTGAAGATGGGCAAGCGGAACAATTTCACCACCGGCCAGATCTACGAAAGCGTGATCCGCAAGGAGCGCCGCGGCGACTATCTCGGCGGCACGGTGCAGGTCATTCCGCACATCACCGACGAGATCAAGAGCTGGATTGCCAACGCCACCGAGCTCAATGGAGCCGAGGCGGAAGTCGCGGTGGTCGAAGTTGGCGGAACGGTCGGCGACATCGAGTCGCTGCCGTTTCTCGAAGCCATCAGGCAAATGGGCATCACGCTCGGACGCGACAATGTCTGCTATATCCATCTGACGCTGGTGCCGTACATCGCCAGCGCCGGTGAGATGAAAACCAAGCCGACGCAGCACTCGGTCAAGGAGCTGCGCGAAATCGGCATCCAGCCCGACGTCGTGCTTTGTCGCGCCGACCGGCCACTGCTCGACGGCGACAGGCGCAAGATCGCGCTCTTCACCAACGTGCCCCCCGAGGCCGTGATTCCGGCGCTGGATACCGATTCGATCTACAAGATTCCGGCGGCGCTCCATGCCGAAGGGCTGGACGAGATCGTCTGTCGCAAGCTTTCCTTGAGCCCGCGTCCTGCCGATCTCACGATCTGGCGCAATCTGGTCGACGCGCTGGCGCACCCGCTGCACGAGGTCAACATCGCGATGGTCGGCAAATACGTCGACCTGACCGAGTCGTACAAATCCTTGTCGGAGGCGCTGATCCACGCCGGGATACACACCCGCAGCAAGGTCGGCATTCACTACGTCGATTCCGAATTGGTCGAACGCGACGGTGTCGATTGCCTGAAGGGCATGGACGCGATCCTGGTCCCGGGCGGATTCGGCAAACGCGGCGTCGAGGGCAAGATCAAGGCGATTCGTTACGCGCGCGAGAACCGCATACCCTATCTCGGCATCTGCCTCGGAATGCAGCTCGCGGTCATCGAGTACGCGCGGCACAAGGCGGGGCTCGCCAACGCCAACAGCACCGAGTTCGATGCCGCCACGCCGCACCCGGTGGTGGCGCTGATCACCGAGTGGCAGAACCGCGACGGCTCGATCGAGCGCCGCGATCATCAGTCCGATCTCGGCGGCACCATGCGACTGGGCGCGCAGCCTTGCGAGGTAGTTTCGGGATCGCTCGCGCACCACATCTACGGCACGACGAGGGTGGCCGAGCGGCACCGTCACCGCTATGAGGTCAACAATCACTACCTCCCGCGCCTCGAGGGGGCCGGGCTGGTCGTCGGCGCATGGGCGAAGAGTGAGACTGCCGGCGACTTATGCGAAATGATCGAGCTAAGCGACCACCCGTGGTTCTTCGGCTGCCAGTTCCACCCCGAATTCACCTCGAATCCGCGCCGCGGCCATCCGCTGTTCATCGCCTTCGTCAACGCGGCGCTCGAGCGGCAGCGCGTTTCCATCGGCGATCCGCCCCGGGCGCGGGCGCAGCTCGTCGCCTGATCGCATGAATCTCTGCGGATTCGAGGTTGGATTGCACCGGCCTCTGTTTCTCATTGCCGGTCCCTGCGTGGTGGAATCCGAGCAGCTGCAGATCGACGTCGCCGGTCGCCTGAAGGACATCTGCGCGCGGCTGAAAGTCCCGTTCATCTTCAAGTCGTCGTATGACAAGGCCAATCGCAGTTCCGCACAATCGTTTCGGGGGCTTGGCATGGACGAGGGCCTTCGCATTCTGGCGGAAGTAAAACGGCAGCTCGGCGTGCCGGTCCTTACCGACGTGCACGAGACCGACGAAATCGCCGCGGTCGCCGCGGTCGTGGACGTGCTGCAGACGCCGGCGTTTCTGTGCCGGCAGACGGACTTCATCCGCGCCGTCGCGTCGGCGGGCAAGCCGGTGAACATCAAGAAGGGCCAGTTCCTGGCGCCGGAAGACATGGCCAACGTCGTCGCCAAGGCGCGCGAGGCCAGCGGCACCGACAACATCATGGTCTGCGAGCGCGGCGCATCGTTTGGCTATCACAATCTGGTTTCGGACATGCGCTCGCTGGCGATCATGCGCGCGACGGGCTGTCCGGTGGTGTTCGACGCGACGCATTCGGTGCAGCTGCCGGGCGCGCAGGGGACATCGAGCGGTGGCAGGCGGGAGTTCGTGCCGGTGCTCGCGCGGGCCGCGGTTGCCGCCGGCGTCGCCGGCGTGTTCATGGAAACGCATCCGGATCCGGCCAAGGCGCTCTCCGATGGGCCCAACGCGTGGCCGCTCGACCGCATGCATGACCTACTGGCAACGCTGGTCGAGCTCGACGCAACGGTGAAGCGGGCCGGATTTCCCGAATCCGAACTGATGGCTCTAGAGGCCTGAAATGTACGCACACCTGGTCCTGATCAAGCTCAAGGCCGGCGTCACGCGGGCCGATCCGCGGGTGCCGGCATGGGAAGCGAAATTTGCCGCGCTCGAGCATCAATGCGACGGCATCGTGCGATTCGAATACGGATGGAACACGACCGATCGGCCGATTGCCTACGATATCGGCATCAACATGGCGTTTGCGACCCGCGCCGACCTCGACGCCTACGGCCCCCATCCGGCGCATCAGGAAGTTGTCGCCAGGCTGCGAGAAATCGCCGATTGGGTCATCTGCGACTACGAAGTTGCCTAGGGTTGCCTATTGAGCATGACGAATATGCATGACACGCCAAACCCTCATATCGTCATTCCCGCGGCCTTTAGTTCCCGCGAAAGCGGGGAGGGAATCCATTGGTTCTTACTGCAGGTCAAAATGGATCTCTGCTTTCGCGGGAATGACGCTAGCGTTGGGTGAGCCGTCAACTATTGCGGTAATCCTCGGATTAATAGCGGCGGCCTGAATCGCGGTGCGCCAGACAGGGAAAGCATAAGATGAGCGCAATAGTCGATGTCATCGCGCGCGAGATTCTGGATTCGCGCGGCAATCCAACGATCGAAGCCGACGTGGTCCTCGAGTCGGGCATCAGCGGCCGCGCCGCGGTGCCGTCAGGCGCGTCGACCGGATCGAAGGAAGCGATCGAGCTGAGGGATGGCGATCCGGCGCGCTATGGCGGCAAGGGCGTGCAAAAGGCGATCGAGAACGTCAATACCGAAATTTGTGAGGCCATCATCGGCCTCGACGCAACCGAGCAGGCGTTCATCGACCGGACGATGATCGATCTCGACGGGACGGAGAACAAGGCGCGGCTGGGCGCGAACGCCATTCTCGCCGTCTCGGCGGCGGTGGCGAAGGCAGCGGCCGAGGAATCGACGCTGCCCCTGTACCGCTATCTTGGAGGCGCCGGCGAAATGGCGCTTCCGGTTCCGTTGATGAATCTCATCAATGGCGGCGCGCATTCCAACAACAGCGTCGACATGCAGGAGTTCATGCTCGTTCCGCTCGGCGCGCCGACCTTTCGCGAAGCGCTGCGCTACGGCTCCGAAGTCTTTCACGCGTTGAAGAAACTGATCGACGCCAAGGGAATGTCGACCTCGGTCGGCGACGAAGGAGGCTTCGCGCCCAACCTTCCATCGAACGAGTCCGCCATCCAGTTGCTGCTCGAGGCGATCGACAAGGCGGGCTATACCGCCGGAACGGACATTGCCCTGGCGCTCGACTGCGCCGCGTCCGAGTATTACAAGGACGGCATGTACGCGCTCGAATCCGAAGGCGCCAAGCTGACGCGCTCGCAGATGGTCGACTATCTGGCGACCTGGGTCGACAAGTATCCGATCATCTCGATCGAGGACGGCATGTCCGAGCACGATTGGGAAGGCTGGAAGCTGCTCACCGACAAGCTTGGAAAAAAAGTGCAGCTGGTCGGCGACGATTTGTTCGTGACCAACACCAAGATACTCAAGCAGGGCATCGCCAAGGGCGTGGCCAATTCGATCCTGATCAAGATCAATCAGATCGGGACACTGTCGGAGACCTTTGCCGCGATCAGCATGGCCATGCGCGCGGGCTATACGTCGATCATCTCGCATCGCTCCGGCGAGACCGAGGACAGTCTGATTGCCGACATCGCGGTCGGCACCAACGCCGGACAGATCAAGACCGGATCGCTCTCGCGCTCGGACAGGATCGCGAAATACAACCAGCTTCTGCGCATCGAGGAGGATCTCGGTGACGTCGCCAGCTATCCCGGGCGCGAGGCGTTCCACCAATTGAACTGACGGCCTTGCGACTGCTTGCCTGCATTTTTGCGGCACTCATCCTAGCCCTGCAGTATCCAATGTGGCTGGGCAAGGGCGGCTGGCTGCGGGTGCGCGAGCTCGATCGGCAGGTCGAGGCGCAGAAGCGCGTCAATACCGAGCTCCAGACTCGTAACGTCGCGCTCGACGCCGACGTGCGGGATCTGAAGCAGGGCCTGGAAGCCATCGAAGAACGGGCGCGCGCGGAGCTGGGGATGATCCGCCAGGATGAAGTGTTTTTCCAGTTGCCGCAGGACACGTCGTCCGGCCCGCCCGCGACCGGCGAGCGGCCGGTCAGTCCCGTCCGATAAGGTGTCGGTCTAGCGCCGCGCCCGCGTACGCTATCGCCGATTCCGCGAGCGGCCCGCCAATGCGAACGCGAATGAGCAAGCCAGGACGCACGTATCGGCGTTCGCGCATCGACGCGGCGTCTTGTCGCTGATCGGCGCGACAGCTCATGCCCCGCGTCAGCTCCCGCGACAACCCTCGTCTCAAGCAGGCGGCGCGGCTGGTCGCATCGTCGCGCGATCGCCGCAAGGCGGGGCGCTGTGTTCTGGAGGGCGAGCACATCATCGCCGTGTACTGCGAGCGCTACGGCGTGCCCGAGACCCTGATCGTGGTCGAGTCGGCGCAGGAGCGCGAGGGCGTTCGCAAGCTGCTCGATATCGTTCCTCCCGCGCATAGCCTCGTCGTCACCGATTCGGCATGGGCCGAATTTGCGCAGTTTCCACCGGGGCTGGGCGCGATGGCGGTCGTCGCCGCGCCGCACTTCGAGTATCTCCAGAGCGCCGGATTCTGTCTGCTCCTCGACGGCATTCAGGATCCGGGCAACGTGGGCTCGATCCTGCGCACCGCGGCGGCGGCAGGAGTCGAGCAGGTGTTTCTGTCTTCGCAGTGCGCCTTCGCGTGGTCGCCCAAGGTTCTGCGCGCCGGGCAGGGCGCGCATTTCCATTTGCAGATCTTCGAGGACGTCGATCTGGTCGAATGGGCGCGCACGTACCGGGGAAGGCTGGTGGCAACAGTGGCGTCTGACGGCGAGCCCTTGTTCACCGTAGATCTGGCGCAGCCGGTGGCGATCGCGATCGGAAACGAAGGAGCCGGATTGTCGGACGCGTTGCGCATGGCTGCAAGCAGCAGGGTCACGATTCCCATGCCCGGCGGATTCGAGTCGCTCAATGCAGCCGCTGCTGCTGCGGTGTGCCTATTCGAGTGCGTGCGTCAGCGGACACTTGCCCGATAACGCGATCCCTCTCACCGAACGAAGAACTCCGGTAGCTATCTCAGCACGCCGGAGAACTGGGCATCCTCGCGGCAATTTCCACCGACCGAAGGCGCGCTGAACCGTCCTTCCACGCCTTGCGCCGTGGCCTTGATTTCAGTCATGGTCGCCGTAGTCTTGAGCCCGGTGCTGCATTGATACGTGGCGGCGGGCACGTTGTACAGCTGGCCCTGTTGCACGAGCGTTCCGGAAAAAGTGCAACTCATGTTCGTGTAGGTGAACGTGAAGGTCACCGCTGCGTTGGTGAGCTGCGAGAGTTGCAGATCGAAGAAGTCCTTATAAGCGCCGTTGCTCGAGCCCGAGCTGCAGCCAGAATAATTGCCGCTTTGGCCGCCGGCGTAGACCCCACCCACGGTGATAGGGGTGAGAGTCTGCCGCTGTATCACCTTGGTCACCGTTCCGGTGTTGTTGACGACATAGATCAGCTTAGCGGTTGCCGGCCCTGTCGGCTGAAAGGACACGGTGCCCACGGGCGTTGCAACGACGCTAGCGCTGACCCAGGGCAAGATGAAGTAAGTTCCGGTCGTCGCGTAGAGCGTCCCGTTGTAGTTGCCGCTTGCATCCAGCGTCACCTGTCCGGTGTACCACGTTGGTTTGCCGTCGGCGCCGTAGATGAAAAAGGTGATGAACAGGAAGTTGTCGCTTTGCACGACGTTCACGCCCCAGCCGTTTTCCGCCGGGAGGTACCAGATGTCGGTGTAATCCACGGCGGCGGCACGGCCTGCCGCCGCGAACAACAATATCGCTACAAACAAACGCTTCAGCATGGCGCCGACCTCTGGTCGAGAAAACGTCGCCTATTGTCGCAGGACCGCGTCGAAGACTCCAGTTTCTACGCAGCCGCCTTCGACTAGTGCGCTCCAGGTTCCCTCGATGCCGTGCGCGGTGGCGGTCAGTTCGTCTACCTTGGCAGTCGTGTTGCGGCCCTGGTTGCACGTATACGTCGCATTCGGCATCTGATAGAGCTTGCCCCACTGGGTCACCGGGCTCGTGAACGTGCAGACGATGCCGTCGGCGCGCTGCATTCCGACGGAAACCGGGCCGACGTTGTTGAGCGGCTGACTGATGGAGATGTTCACGTTGAGCGTGCCGCTGCCGCTATTCGCGCATTGCGATTGCGTGAGCACCAGGCCGCCGGTGTAGTCGCCGGCGATTGCAAACGGCGTAAGCGGCTGGCGCTGTATGGTCTTGGTCACGCTGCCCACGCCATTGACGGTGTAGACCAGCTTTGCGGTGTAGGGGCCAAGCGGCTGGAACGACACCGTCCCGGCTGGAGTGGCGGAAGCGCCGGCCCAGGGCAGTATGAAGTAGGTCCCAGTCGTCGCGTAAAGCGTGCCGTTGAAGTTGCTGCTGGCATCCTGTGTCACTTGGCCGGTGTACCAGACAGGCTTGCTGTCAGCGCCATAGATGAAAAAGGTGATGAAGAGGAAGCCGTCGCTCTCGACCACGTTCGCGCCCCAGCCGCTTTCTGCGGGGTTGTACCAAATGTCGGTGTAGTCGACGGCGGCGGCCTGCGCCGATGCCATCAGTAATAAAAGGGTGAGTAGAAGTCGTTTCAACATGGCAGTCTCTCAGTATTGTAAAAATTACGAAGATGTATAAGTCGGCGGCACAGTTCGTTTCGGGGTCGAATCGACGACCGTGCGTTCCGGTCGAGACGCTTGAGCGCCGGCAGTCATGCACGCAAGTGATCCTGCAATGGCCGCGCGTTCAAGCGCTTCGTCGAGCGGAGCGTCTGCATCCAATAGAGCAATAAATGTACCTGTAAAGGCGTCGCCCGCTCCGGTGGTGTCGACGGCACGGACGACTGGTGCCTGAACGCAGAGCAGCTCGCCGCGCCGCGCGGCCAATGCGCCATCCTTGCCTAGGGTCACGATGACGGTCAGCCCATCGATGGCGTTCGCCGCCGCAAGGGCGAAGTCCCGCGTCGTGCGCGGCCAATCGAAATCCGCCGCGAGTGCTTCCGCCTCGTGTTGGTTGACGACCAAGTAGTGCACCCGACATAGGGTGTTCACTGAAACAGTCCTCGAGGGCGAGGCGTTGAGCACTACGCGCGCTCCATTGCGCCTTACTCGTTCAATCAGCGCGTCGTTGGCGGCAGCGGAAAGCTCCTGCTGCAACGATATCGTTGAGACGCGCTCGAGAAGTGAATCGGGGACGCTGTTGGGGTCCGCCGCCGCGTTCGCGCCCGGCACCGATACGATCGTATTCTCGCCGCTGTCCGATACGAGAATCGTTGCGCAACCGGTCGGCTGCTCCACCCGAGCGACGCAGGTGAGATCGACGCCTGCGTCGTGCACCGTTGCCAGCGCAACCGCAGCGAAAGCGTCGCGCCCGACGGCACCGGCGAGCCAGGTCTGCGCGCCGGCGCGCGCACACGCGAGCGCCTGGTTGGCGCCTTTGCCGCCGGGATGGATCGCAAACGACTTGCCGGAAACCGTCTCGCCAGCGCCGGGAAATCTCCCGACGCGGCTGACGAGATCGATATTGATCGAGCCGAAGACAAGAACCACCCAAGCCTCATCGATGCGCGAGAGAGGGATGCACTTCAACGCGGGCGCCCCTGTGGAGGCGGCGCTCGCGAGCATGTAGCGTCAGGCTTTTTCGCTCTTTTCGAGCACCGGCTGAAAATCCGCCGTCGCTTTTTTCAATTCCGCTGCCGGGTCCGCGCCGTTGAGCATGTTGGTGAGCGCCACGCCGAAGACGTCGCGAAATTCGGTCACCGGCGAAATCACCGGAAGGCCGGGCTGCGCAATGCGGGCCGAGGTCAGCATGCATTCGATCCACTGCTTCGGCGCCTTGAAGTCGCTCGACGACTGCGCGGCGGCGTAGGCCGAGTTCCGCACCGGAGCGCCGGCCGCCGCCTGCAGCATCCGCGTCTGGTTCATCTTGTTCGACGCCCACTGCAAATAGAACCACGCCGGACCTTTTTTCTTGCTGTAGGTCGAGATGCCTTCGCCATCGCCGAACAGCGCCGAGACCTGCCGCTTCGGGCCGGCCGGCATCACGCCGTAACCCACTTTGCCGACGATGCGCGATTTGGTCGGGTCCTCGAGCGGCTGCGCGAACCCGATGCCATCGAGCCACATCGCCGCCTTGCCCTGCAGAAACAGGCTTTGCGACTCGTTCCAGTTGTAGCCAGCGACGCCGGCCGGGCCATATTTCCCGAGTATCGCCTGATACATTTTGGCGGCGTCGATCGCTTCGCTGGTGTCGGTCATGAGCTTGCCCTTGGCGTCGATGAAGCTGCCCCCATAGCCAAGCAAAAAACTGGTCCACACCGGCACATTCGCGTTCTTGAGCCCGCGCGCTACGAAGCCGGCGACGTTCTTGCCGGTGTCGGTCAACTTGGCGGCCACGTCCAGCATTTCCGCGAACGTCTTGGGAAAAGCGATGCCCTTGGCGTCGAACAATTCCTTGTTGTAATAGACCACCCACGGGTCGAGGTTGAGCGGAAGGCTGTTGACCCGTCCGTCGGGCTCGATCGCGTAATTCAATCCGCCCTGCGCAAAGTCGGCGAAGTCGAGGGCAGGATCGGCGAGCGACTTGTCGGCGATCATCGGCCGCAGATCGGTAAGCCAGTTGTTCTTGGCGAACTGCCGTTTCTGGACGTGATACGAAAGCGCGATCACGTCGAAGCTGGGATTGCCGGAATTGAACTCGATCACCGCCTTCTGCCGTTGTTGCTGCTCCGGGACCATCTCCGAGCCGACGATGATGCCGGTCAGGTCCTCGAACTCCTTGTGAAACTTGGTCAGCAGATCGCCGCGAGGGCTCTTGACCAGAAAAATCTCGATTTTCTCGCCCTTGAATTTCTTCCAGTCGAATGCGCCGGCTCCTTGCGCGTGAACGAGCGAAACACCCGGCACGGCGCCGACGGCGATGGCGCCGGCGCCCGCGGCAAGCAGCCGACGGCGCAGCGCATCGGGACTATCGTGGATCGGTCTGGTCATGGCTCCTCCTAGGTGAAAATACAATGCTGCGCGTCAGATCTGCGCGCTTTTTTTCAGTGCAACTTAAATCATAGCCCAGTGCGGTCGTTTGATGGCGGCGTTTCCTGTTCGCGCATGCCCGACACCTGCGGCCTTCAATAGGGCCCGGCAGCATCCTGCTCAATCACCACTGCGCTGGCAGCCGCATCGGTGAGCCATGCGCGCTCCGTGGCGCTGTCCAGTGCCACCAGGGGCGGCCGCAGCGCGGACCATCCCTTGTCGCCCGTGAGCTCCGCCTGCAAGGACTTGAACGCGGCAAACAGCGGATAGCGCTCCAGTGCCGCGATAAAGCTCTCGATTCGCCCAAGCTCCTGATGATGATTTGCCGTCAGCGCGTTGTCGTACAGCCTGCGGAGCAATCGCGGGAACAGATTGGCGATACCGCAGATCGTGCCGGCTCCGCCGGCGGCGAGCGCGGCCGGCAGGTGCGGCTCGAAGCCGACGAAAATCGCCAGTTCGGGAAATCGCGAGAGAAGCCTTCGCGTGTGATCGAGATTGCACTCGCTGTCCTTCACCCCCGCCAGAATCTTCGGATAGCCGACGACTAGACGCTCGATCACTGTCGGCGAAATGGCGACGCCGCTGACCTGTGGAATGTGATACAGATAGAGGCTCAACCGCGAATCTCCGACGCCGTCGACGATCCGCGAATAGCTCGCAAATACACCTTCGTCGCTGACTGCCTTGAACAGGAACGGCGGCAGGACGAGCGCTCCGGCACAATTCGATCGCACCGCATGGCGCGTCAGCTCGATCGTCTCCGGCAGCGAGGCGCATCCCGTCGCGGCAATAATTCGATCAGGTGCGATGCCCGCGGCAAGCAGGTCGTCGAGTCCCGCGCGGCGCTCGTTCAGCGATAGCGACTGGCCTTCGCCGGTCGTTCCGAACAAGGCGATTCCGTCGACGCCGGCGGCAAGGATGCGGCGCACGTGTTGCGCCAGTCGGGCGTAGTCGGGAAGCCCCGCGGCGTCGAACGGGGTGAGGACCGCGCACCAGACGCCCCGCACCGGACGGAGGAGATGGGCCATCGCCGCATCCTTGGAACTCGGGAGCGCCGACATCCTAGCAGTGCCTCTCGCCATCTCCAGCTCGCGGCTCGCCGTCAGTAGATGTGCCGCTGCAGCCCGGCGCGGTGCAGGATCGTGGTCGCGATTTCTTCGATCGAGCGGCTGGTGGTGTCGACCGTCGGAACCTCCTCGCGCTGCATCAGCGACACGGCTTCGCGAACCTCGAACTCGCAGTTGGCGAGCGACGCATACTGGCTCGCCGGGCGACGGGCTTCGCGGATCTGCTGCAGTCGCTCGGGGTCGATGGTCAGGCCGAAGAGCTTGTCGCGAAACGGGATGATGGAGCGGGGCAGCTTGCGGTCGACGAAATCGTCCGGCGTCAGCGGAAAATTGGCCGCGAGTATGCCGAACTGCAGGGCAAGGTACAGCGCGGTGGGAGTCTTGCCGCAGCGCGAGACGCCGATCAGGATCACCTGCGCCTTGGTCAGGTCACGCGTGGTGGCGCCGTCGTCATGCACCTGGGTAAAGTTGATCGCTTCCATGCGCGCAAAATATTCGTGGCTGTTGGCGATGCCGTGCGAGCGGCCTGCGGCGTGCGAAGACTTGGCGCCAAGCTCGGACTCGAGCGGCGCGATGAACACCTGAAACAGGTCGAGCACCATGGCGTTGGCGCGGCCCAGTTGCGCGCTCATCGCCTCATCGACGATCGAGCTGAAGACCAGCGGACGCTTGCCCTCGGCCGCCGCGGTTTCGTCGACCCGGCGCAGCACGTCGTCGATCTTGTCCGGCGTGTCGACGAAGGGAATGGTCCGGCGCTGAAAATTGAGGCCCTCGAATTGCGACAGCAGGCTGTTGCCGAGCATTTCGGCGGTGATGCCGGTGCGGTCCGAGATAAAGAAGACCGTGCGCGGCGCCGGCAAGCTCACCAGTCCTTCCACACCGGCGTCACGCCCGCCGGCAGCCGCGGCATGTCGCCCAGATCGGCCCAGCTCTCGCCCGGGCCATGGAAATCGGACCCGGAGGATGCCAGCATGCCGAACACCCGCGCGTACCGCGCGAATTCGGTGTATTGCGCCGGAGTGTGACTCGACGAGAGGACCTCGATGGCATCGCCGCCGGTGTCGCGAAACTCCGCCAGCAGCTCGCGTATCTTTCCGTCTACGTTGTATCGTCCCGGATGGGCGAGGACCGCCTGGCCGCCGGCGGCGTGGATCCATCCGATCGCCTGCGCGAGCGTCGCCCATTGATGCGCCACATAGCCCGGTTTGCCGCGGACCAGGAAACGCCGGAATACCTCGCGCGTGTCGCGCGCGTGTCCAGCGTCGACCAGGTAGCGGGCAAAATGGGTCCGGCTGATCAGCCTTTCGTGGGTGACGAATTTCATCGCCCCGGCGTAGGCGCCGGCGATCCCGGCCTGCGCAAGCTCTTCGCCCATGCGTTGAGCGCGGTGAGCGCGGCCGTGCCGGATTGCTTCCAGGCCCTCGCACAAGTCGACGCAGTCGGGGTCGATGCCCAGCGCCACCACGTGCAGGGTGATGTCGCGCCAGCTGACCGAGAGCTCGGCGCCGTCGATGAGGCGGACCCCGGCGTCGCGTGCGGCGCTGCGCGCTTCAGCGAGCCCGCTGGTCTCGTCGTGATCGGTCAATGCCAGAACGTCGACACCGCGTACGCCCGCGCGGCGGACGACCTCCGCGGGCTCGAGCAAACCGTCGGAATAGGTCGAGTGACAGTGAAGGTCGTAGCGTAGCGTCACGGAGTTCCTGTTCAGCACTACGTCATTTCGCGACGCCCGAATTCTCGGCCCCGTCGTTCCCGCAAAAGCGGGAATTCATTCGCTTGCAACGGACGTTACTTGGAGATGACGGGTGCGGGACGATCGGTGCCGGTGGGGGCGGGCGCGGCCGTCGGGCGTCGCTGCGTCTTCGGGCTGGCCTGGCTTGGCGGTGGGCTCTCGGCAGGAAATCCGCCGACAACATCATCGATCGAAAGCGTCTTGGAACCCGCCACCCCGAATACAAAAGTCACCGGCGAACAGCGGTCCGACTCCATCACCATCAGGTATTCGCCACGCTGACGAATCGCCGCTCTTGCCGCCGCGCCTTGTTCGCTCAGGTCGATCGGCGAAACCGTGTTGCGGTAGACGACATTATCGTAGCGGTCGAACAGCATGTAGCAGGTGGCCGCATCAGCCATGCCTGCCGATAGGACAAGCATCGAGGCTATCGTCGGCAAAACCAATCGTGGTCGCACGGCATTCATCCCGCTCAAAAGAAAGATCGTATGCCGCCGCGCCCGCGGGTGCAAGGCGAGCGCCGCGGCTTGGCACGGCACTTCCGCTCGCTCGATGTTTTCGGACGGCGCTCGCGCGATGCGATCGGCGATCTTGCTAAGTTCCGCCGGCGGCGTCAAAATGTCGGGTTTCCTCGCCGCACGGCCGTCCGGCCGCGCGGCTCGCTGACCGAACGGAACTCCCTTGCTCACCGCGTCCAACATCACCATCCAGTTCGGCGCCAAGCCGCTGTTCGAAAACGTCTCGATCAAGTTCGGCGACGGCAACCGCTATGGCCTGATCGGCGCCAACGGCAGCGGCAAGTCGACGTTCATGAAAATCCTCGGCGGAGACCTGGAGCCCGGCGCCGGCAACGTATCGATCGATCCCGGCGAGCGTCTCGGCAAGCTGAGGCAGGACCAATTCGGCTATGAAGAGCTGCGCGTGCTCGACGTAGTGATGATGGGCCACGAAAAGCTCTGGAATGTTCTGAAGGAGCGTGACGCGATCTACGCCAACCCCGATGCCAACGACGCCGACTATCTGCATGCGGCGGAGCTGGAGGCGAAGGTCGCCGAATTCGACGGCTACACCGCCGAGGCTCGTGCGAGCGAGCTCCTGCTCGGCGTGGAGATCGAGCAAAAGCTCCACGACGGTCCGATGGCCAACGTCGCGCCCGGCTACAAGCTGCGGGTGCTCCTGGCGCAGGCGCTTTTCGCCGACCCGGATATCCTGTTGCTGGACGAGCCGACCAACCATCTGGACATCAACACCATTCGCTGGCTCGAAGGCGTGCTCAATGCGCGCTCTTCGACGATGGTCGTCATCTCGCACGACCGGCACTTCCTGAACAGCGTCTGCACGCACATGGCCGACCTCGATTACCGGACGCTGAGCGTCTACCCTGGCAGCTACGACGATTACATGATCGCATCGACGCAGGCGCGCGAGCGCCTGCTGTCGCAGAACAGCAAGGCCAAGGACCGCATCGCCGAGCTCGAGGAATTCGTGCGCCGCTTTCGCGCCAACAAATCCAAGGCGCGCCAAGCCACCTCGCGCGCCAAGGCGATCGAAAAGATCAAGATCGAGGACGTCAAGCCGTCGAGCCGGCAGAACCCGTACATCCGATTCGAGATCGATCCCAAGGGCAAGCTGCACCGGACCGCGGTGGAGATCGACAAGATCGGCAAGCGCTTCGATCAGCCGCTGTTTTCGGATCTGTCCCTGTTGCTCGAGGCGGGAAAGCGCCTGGCGATTATCGGTCCCAACGGATCGGGCAAGACGACGCTGCTGCGCACGCTCCTCGGCGAGCTCGCGCCGGACCAGGGCGCGGTCAAGTGGGCGGAAAAGGCCACCATCGGCTATTACCCCCAGGACCAGTCGTCCGAATTCGAAAGCGAAATCGAGGTGTTCGACTGGATGAAGCAATGGGCTCGGGACGACGATGACGACCAGGCGGTGCGCAGCGTCCTGGGCAAACTGCTTTTTTCCGGCGACGACGTGGCCAAGCCGCTGCGCGTTCTTTCCGGCGGCGAACGGGGCCGGATGCTGTTTGGAAAGCTGATGCTGACGCGACCCAACGTGCTGATGATGGACGAGCCGACCAATCACATGGACATGGAATCGATCGAGTCGCTGAATCTGGCACTGGAGCGCTACGAGGGCACGCTGATCTTCGTCAGCCATGACCGGCAGTTCGTGTCGTCGCTGGCAACGCACGTGATCGAGCTCGGAAAGGGCCAGTTCACCGAATATGACGGCTCGTACGACGATTACCTGCTTTCCAAGGGCGCCACATAGCGGCAAACGTCGCCAAATGGCACGGACGGCGCCCCGAAGCCGCCCGGCGAGCTTGCGTCGGCAGCCACTTTAGTCAACAATTATGCCAATGGTATTGCAAAGGACGGCTTTTAGCGTCCAAATTGCATTACCATCTTTAAAAATCCGACCGGGCGATTCGTGAAACTCTTCGATCGAGTGCTTAATCCGCGTGAGATCCGGCGCCGTCTGGGATTGAACCAGGAACAATTCTGGACCCAGATCGGCGTCACGCAAAGCGGCGGGTCGCGCTACGAAAGCGGGCGCGAGATGCCCAAGCCCGTCCGCGAGCTGCTCCGGCTCGTCCACGTCGAGCAGATCGATCTGTCGCAAGTCAAGCGCGTCGATTTCGAGATCATCAGCTATCTCAAGGAATCGCACCCTGATCTGTATCGAAGCCTTCGCCGCGCCGTGCGCAGCAAGCACAAGCGGCCCGATGGCGAGCCCGGGATCCTCGCCGACGACAGCGTCATGCGCGTCCACGCCGAAGCAGCCGAGGACGTCACCGGCACCAACTAGCGCTGGCTTCCGGTCGGCTGCGGCTGGCAGCGGACCGTTTCCTCCGGCGCGACCATGGTCGTGCCGTCTCTCCCAGACATAATTTATCGGTGGTTCACCGCGCCACGCTAGAATTTGACCTGGCGCGACGCTCGATCCGGCGCACGCCCGTCGTTCTACCAGGAGGAAGGCCGGATGGCTGAGCAGCAACGCGTGGTGTGGCTCGATCGACTGGGCATGGCCGACCTGGCGCAAGTGGGCGGCAAGAACGCTTCGCTTGGGGAAATGATCGGTCAGCTTACGTCCGAGGGACTCCGGGTCCCAGGCGGGTTCGCGACCACCGCGTTTGCCTTCCATGAATTTATCGTCGCGGCAAAACTTCGGCCGCAAATCGACGCTGCGCTCGCCACGCTCGACGTCGACGATGTGCAGGCGCTCGCGCGCGTTGGCGCCGAGATCCGCGGCTGGATCGCTGAAGCGCCGTTTCCATCCGCGCTCGAGCGCGAAATCGAGGCCGCCTACCGCAAGCTCCTCACCGAATCGCCCGACGTTGCCGTCGCCGTGCGCTCGTCCGCGACAGCGGAGGACCTGCCCGACGCATCCTTCGCGGGGCAGCAAGAAACTGTTTTGAATGTCAATGGCTTAGACAATGTTCTTAAGGCGATGAAAGAGGTTTTCGCATCGCTTTATAACGATCGGGCGATTGCCTACCGGGTGCACAAGAATTTCGCGCACGCTGACGTCGCGTTGTCTGTCGGCGTCCAACGCATGGTGCGCAGCGATTTGGGCGCTGCCGGCGTTATGTTCACGATCGACACCGAATCCGGATTCGATCAGGTGGTCTTCATCACCTCCGCCTATGGCCTCGGCGAGACCGTCGTCCAGGGCGCCGTGAATCCCGACGAGTTCTATTTGTACAAACCGAACATCGCCGCCGGGCGGCCCGCGATCCTGCGCAAGGAGCGCGGCAGCAAGACCAGGAAGATGGTCTTCAGCGACGCCGCGGCGGCGAAGTCGGTCTCCACCATCGATGTGCCGGTCGAGGACCAGCGGCGATTTTCGATCACCGATGCCGAGGCCGAAGAGCTCGCCCGTTACGCGCTCATCATCGAGCGGCACTATGGACGCGCGATGGACATCGAGTGGGGACGCGACGGCGTCGACGGCAAGCTCTACATCCTGCAGGCGCGGCCGGAGACGGTGAAATCGCAGGAGACCGACGCGCAGCGGCTGCGGCGCTATCGCCTCGATGCGCCGACCGCGGTGCTGGCAAGCGGGCGCGCCATCGGCCAGAAAATCGCGCAGGGACCGGTGCGCCTGATCGCTTCGGCGTCGGAGATGGACCGCGTCAACCCCGGCGACGTGCTGGTCACCGACATGACCGACCCCGATTGGGAACCGGTGATGAAGCGGGCGGCGGCGATCGTCACCAATCGCGGCGGCCGCACCTGCCACGCCGCGATCATCGCCCGCGAGCTCGGCGTTCCCGCGGTCGTCGGCTGTGGCGACGCGACCAGCGTACTCGCCGAGGGGCAGGACGTCACCGTGTCGTGCGCCGAGGGAGACACCGGACACATCTACGATGGCTTGCCGAAGATCGAGATCATCGACGTCGCGTTGAATGAGATGCCCGCTGCGCCGACCAAGATCATGATGAACGTCGGCAACCCCGAGCTCGCGTTCGAGTTCTGCAAGCTGCCCAACGACGGGGTCGGCCTGGCGCGGCTCGAGTTCATCATCAACCGGAACGTCGGCGTGCATCCGAAGGCGCTGATCAACTTCGATACGCAGCCGGCCGAGCTCAAGGCGCAGATCGCCGAGCGGATCGGCGGCTACGACAGCCCGACCGAATTCTACGTGTCCAAGATCGCCGAGGGCGTGGCCACGATAGCAGCCGCCTTCTGGCCGAAAAAAGTGATCGTACGCACGTCGGACTTCAAGTCGAACGAATATTCCAATCTCGTTGGCGGCGCCGAGTACGAGCCGCACGAAGACAATCCGATGATCGGCTTCCGCGGCGCGTCGCGCTACGTCGCGCCCGAGTTCTACGACTGCTTTGTGCTCGAGTGCACGGCGCTGAAGCGCGTCCGCGACACCATGGGCTTCACCAATGTCGAAGTGATGATCCCGTTCGTGCGCACGCTTGCCGAAGCCGAGCAGGTGATCGCAATGCTCGCCAAGAACGGCCTCAAGCGCGGCGAGAACGGCTTGCGGCTGATCATGATGTGCGAAATTCCGTCCAACGCCATTCTCGCCGATCGTTTTCTGGAGCATTTCGACGGCTTTTCGATCGGGTCCAACGACATGACCCAATTGACGCTGGCGGTCGACCGCGATGCCGGGGGCGCGCTCGCAGCGACCTTCGACGAGCGCGACGATGCCGTCAAGGCCATGTTGTCGATGGCGATCAGCGCGTGCCGGAAGGCCGGCAAGTACGCCGGCATTTGCGGACAGGGACCGTCGGATTATCCCGATCTCGCGCAGTGGCTGGTCGAGCAGAAAATCGAAAGCATCTCGCTCAATCCCGACACCGTGGTCGATACCTGGCTGTCGCTGGCAAAGAATCACCGCGCCTGAACCTGCGACCACAGCATCGTCCATTCGTCTGATTGACGCTCAGAGTTCGCGCGCGCCCAATCGGCGGCATGAATTCCGCTCGCGCTTTGCGTGTCTCGCTGGGGCCCTCGCGCGCGGCATCGGTTCTGATTTGCGTCGCCTGCATCGGAACCGCGGCGCTGATCGCGTGGTTGCCGGGCCCGGCTTCGCTTCGCGCAATCGCGGTGATCGGCATCGGCGTTTATGCGATCGTTACGACGCGGTACTCGGCGACGCGCAGCGCCGCGCGCGCAATTGTCGCCATCGAACTGGATGCCGATCGCGCCGTGTGCTTGACCGAACGCACCGGGCTGCGCATCGAGGGACTGCTGCAGCCGGACTCGTATGTCGGCGCCTGGCTCACCACCCTGGTCGTACGCCCCGAAGGCAAGCGCCGCCTGCGCAGCGTCGCCATACTTCCAGATATGCTTCCCGCCGACGACTTCCGCCGATTGCGTCTGCTGTTACGTCTGGGGCACGCAGCGACTAAGCCGGCGGATTCGTAGTCTGCGAGTCCCGCAACCAACGTTGTCCATCGATCACGCCGCCGCTTTCATGCTTCGGCTGACCGCTGATCAGATGGAGATAGAGCGGCAGGAATACGTCGGGTGGTGGAAGCCGCGTAATGTCATCGCCGGGATGCGTCTGTGCGCGAAGCGGCGAGCGCATCGGGCCGGGGACTACGCCGTTGACGCGAAGCGTGGCGACGCTTTCCCATTCGTCCGCGAGTATGGCGAGCAGCGCCGCCAATCCCGCCTTCGCCACCGCGTACGCTCCCCAGAACGCTTTCGGCTCCTGGCCCCGGGTGTCGAGCGTGAAGGTCACGCTCGCTTCCGGTGCCGCGCGCAGCAAGGGCAGCAGGGCGCGAGTCATGCCGAACGGCGCCAGCAGATCCACCCGCAACGTGGCGAGCCAGCTGTCGAACGCCTGATGCTCGATCGGCCCGAGCGAACCGAGGAGCACGGCGGTGTGAACGATCGCGTCGATGCGGCCGTGCTGTGCCTGCAATGCGCTGGC
>Ga0209839_10000462_pt1 | contig 20602 bp, 17 predicted proteins | sample OrgsoiDNA2013050_FD_185800 | JGI IMG/M metagenome (GOLD analysis project Ga0209839, IMG submission 185800) | Permafrost soil microbial communities from the Arctic, to analyse light accelerated degradation of dissolved organic matter (DOM) -... | ecosystem: Environmental > Terrestrial > Soil >... | reverse complement strand
CTGCCATGCCTCGGTGTCACCCCAGCGCTGCCTGGCCTCCTGCGTATATTGGCCGAGCTTGGCCGTGCCGAAGATCTCGAACTGTTCCTCGGGTGTCAGTGCGATTCCCATCTGGCGTGCCTCCATCTCCTTCTCGATCGCGCGCAGCAGCGCCTGGTCGCGGGCCTGCCGCTCACGCACCAGCCGGTGCTGCCGACGCAGGTGGTCATCGGTGCCGGCGCCGGCGTCCGCGAGCATCTCCGCGATCTCGTCCAGGCCGAAGTCCAGCTGCCGGTAGAACAGCACCTGCCGCAGGCGCCGCAGGTCCGCCTCGGAGTACTGCCGGTACCCGGCCGCGGTGCGCCCGCTCGGTGCCAGCAGCCCGATGTCGTCGTAGTGGTGCAGCGTTCGCACCGACACATGCGCGAGACGGGCCACCTCGCCGACCGTGTACTCGTTCACGCGCCGCACTGCCTCATGCACAGCACTGTCATATACAGCACTGTGCAGCCTCCCGCTGCGTGAGGGTCAAGCAGGCAGGGTCCCGAGCTCGCGTCGGCCCCTTTCGGCCAGGAGGCCCGGAAATCGGGGAAATGGAAACGTCGGCCTCGGGCTTCCATTCCGAAAACTGAGGCGGCATAGGGGCAGCAGCCGCTACAGTTTCACTTACAGTAGTAATCGCATTACCTAACGTAGTCGGACAAAGGCGAGCCTAGATCCCGCTGCCTTTCGTTAACAGCGGCTATTCGCAGAGGTGCCCCGGCAGGCGTCAGGAACGAACTGCGGGGGGAGCGGCGGCGTGCAGGAGGAATGCAAACCGGGGCAGGGGGAGAGGTCCTCATGAGGATCGCCGTCCTTGGTCTTGGTTATGTCGGGGCGGTGGCCGCGGCGTGCCTGGCCGACAGCGGGAATGAGGTCGTAGTCGTTGACATCAACCCGGCGAAGATCTCACAGCTGAACGAGGGCAAGAGCCCGATCATGGAACCTGGCCTGGGTGAGCTGATCGCCGACAATGTCGGCCAGGGCAGGCTGTCCGGGACCAGTGATCTATGCGGCGCCGTGAGCCGGAGCGACGTGACGCTCATCTGCGTCGGCACTCCGAGCGGCGTTTCCGGTGACGTCCGGCTGGCCGATCTGGATCGAGTCGTCGACGAGGTGGCCGGCGCGCTGCGGCGGTCGGCCGCCTGGCACCTGGTCATGCTGACCTCCACGGTCCCTCCCGGCACGACCGAGCAGCGGGTTATCCCCAAGCTGGAGGAGGTCTCGGGGAAGAAGTGCGGACGAGACTTCGGTGTCGCGTTCTCGCCGGAGTTCCTCCGGGAGGGATCGGCGATCCACGACTACCAGCACCCGGCCAAGACGGTGGTCGGTGCTACCGACTCGCGGGCGCTGGCGGACGCAGCCGCTGTCTTCCGGCCCTACGCCCGCAGTGTGACCGCCACCAGCATCCCGGTGGCGGAAATGGCGAAGCTGACCGATAACTCGTGGCATGCGCTGAAGGTAGCGTTCGCGAACGAGATCGGCAGATTCTGTTCCTCGCTGGGTATCGACAGCCATGCCGTTATGGACATATTTAAGTCTGATACCCGGCTCAATATCTCTGCCGCCTACCTGACGCCCGGATACGCCTTCGGCGGTTCCTGCCTGCCGAAAGACCTCCGGACCCTCGTCTATCGCGCCCGCCAGCTCGGCGCGGAAATCCCTGTGCTAGAAGCCGTGCTGCCGAGCAACCGCTCGCATATCGACGTCGCATTTCGGACCGTCCAGGAATTCGGCGTGAAGCGGGTCGCGCTGCTGGGCGTCGCCTTCAAGCCGGGAACCGACGACCTCCGCGAGAGCGCGATGCTCGAGCTGGCTGAGCGGCTGCTCGGCAAGGGATACGAGATCGCCATCCATGACGAATATGTCAACCTCGACCGACTCGTCGGCGCCAACCGGGAGTACGTCACGAAAGTGCACCCCCACATCGTGCCCTTACTCAGTGACAACCTTGAGGTGGTTCTCAAGGACGCGGAACTGATCATCGTGGCGCAGGCCAATCCGGCGTATGGCGGCATCTGCGAGCTGGCCGGTGGCCGCCTCGTCCTCGACCTTTGCGGGATCGCCCGGACGGCCGTCCCGGCAGCTAACTACCGGGGACTGGCGTGGTGAGGGCCTCTGGACGCCACAGCGGCCGGCTGCAGGTCCTGATCCTCGTCCAGAACCTTCCCGTGCCCTTCGACCGGCGGGTCTGGCAGGAGGCCCTGGCGCTGGCCGGCGCGGGATGCGACGTGCATGTCGTCTGCCCGGCGACGAAGGAACACCCGCAACGGCGCGAGACGATTGACGGCGTCCGGATCTACCGCTATGCACCGGGCCCCGAAGCGCGGCGATCCGCGGCCTACCTGACCGAGTACCTGATCGCCATCGTGGCTCAGCTCCGCATCGCGCTCGGGATCCGCCTGCGGCACCGCGTGCGAGTCGTCCACATCTGCAACCCGCCGGACCTGCTCTTCCTCGTTGCCCTGCCACTGGTCGCGCTCGGGTCGTGCCTGATCTACGACCATCACGACGCGTGCCCGGAGCTGATGATCGCGAAGGGCCACCGGGAAGGCGCCTGGCAGGTCCGGCTCGTCCGGTTCTTCGAGCGCCTCACTTACCGGTTTTGCGATGTGTCCGTCGAGACCAACGAGAGCTACCGGGACATCGCCTTGCGCCGCGGCGGGATGTCGCCCGAGGACGTCTTCATCGTGCGGTCCGCGCCGGAGGGCACCCGGTTCGCCGGTGTCCGGCCCGACGAGAAATGGCGGTACGGACGCAAGCGCCTGGTGGGGTACGTCGGAGTGATGGGCCTTCAGGACGGCCTGGATTACCTCCTTGACGCGGCTCGCATGATCGTTTGCGAGTGGCGGCGCGAGGATATCCAGTTCGTGCTGGTGGGAGCCGGCCCGGAGTACGCGCGACTGTGCGAGCGTGCCGGGTCCATGGGCCTGGCCGATCAGGTGGTGTTCACCGGAAGGCTGCCGGACGCGGAGCTCGGCGCGGTGCTGGCGACCGCGGATATCTGCGTCAACCCGGACGAGGCTAACCGGATGAACGACATCTCCACGATGAACAAGGTCATGGAGTACATGGCGCTGGGCAAGGCGATGGTCCAGTTCGACCTGCACGAGGGCCGGGTCTCGGCGGGCGAAGCCAGCCTGTACGCCACCCGCAACGACGCCGCCTCGCTGGCCGCCTGCATCGTCCAGCTCGTCGATGACCAGGTGGCGCGCGAGCGGATGGGAGAAGCAGGGCTGCAGCGGCTGACGACGACGCTCGGCTGGGACCGGCAGGTGCCGCGGCTCCTGGCGGCCTACGAGCGCGCCCTGACCAAGCGGGCGCGGCGCGTGAGCCCGCATCGCCGTCGCGGGTCGAGTGAACGTGGTGGGGCCGGTCGTAGACAGGGCCTGTGACTGACAAGGCGATCGCGGATTTCTGGTTCGACCCGGGGATGGACGCGATCGGCGGGGAGGCCGGTCTCCTGTGGGACGGGGCGCTGCTGGTGGCGGGAACGCCGGGATTCCTCGGCCTCAGCGGGCGTTCCGGCTGACCGGTCGAGCCGGGATCGAGCCGCGGGCCGTCTCGTCGATTTTTCGCCGCTGAGAGTTGCTGGCCCGCGGCTGCGCAGAGGGGCCGGGCAGCCCGGACCAGAAGAATCTTGGACCTGCTGTCGATTCCGGTGCCGGGTGGCCGTAGGGAAGGTGAGTCGGGCAGCCGGTAGGTATCCGCAGGGTGCCGCTGGCCGATCTCCGGAAGGTGGGGAAGATGGAACACACCGCAAGAGTGGCACCCCGGTCATGGACGCCGTGTCCGCCATCCGGGCCAAGATCATCGCCGTGTCGGATGACCTCGACCGGAACGCTGCGCTGAGCCGCAGCACGGCCTTCGCCGTGGCCGGCACGGGCTGACACGGGACCGGACGCCAGGCATCAGGCCCGGGAACCTCCTGCCTGATGGCTCCCGCTGCGCCGGCATGACGATCAGCGAGTGCCTCGTCCCGGGACGTTCCCGGTCCGCACGCAACCTGCAGGGAGAACGAAATGGATACTCCGCGAGTCGTATCACCAGATGAGTGGCTGGCAGCGCGCAAGGAGCTGCTTGCCCGGGAGAAGGAAGCCAGCCGCGCGAAAGACGTGCTCGACGCGGCCCGCCGCGCCCTGCCGATGGTGGAGGTCGGCAAGAACTACGTCTTCGCCGGGCCGGGGGGACAGGCGAGCCTGGCCGGCCTGTTCGGCGGGCGCCGTCAGCTCATCGTCTACCACTTCATGTGGCGCAACGAGGACTCGGGCTTCCCTGGTGAGGATCAGGGCTGCCCGACCTGCTCGGTCGTGGCGGACAGCATCGGCGACCTGTCCCATCTGCATGCCTGCGACACCACCCTGGTGCTGGTGTCCCGCGCGCCGCTGGCCAGCATCGAGCGGTTCCGGCACCGGATGGGCTGGGCGGTGCCGTGGTACTCCTCGCTCGGCAGCGACTTCAACTACGACTTCCACGTCAGCTTCGACGAGGACGCCGCCCCGCTGGAGTACAACTACAAGGACGGGGCGGCGCTCGAACGCGCCTACCCCTATATCCGGTCCGGGGCGGACGCGCCCGGGGTGAGCGTCTTCCTGCGTGCGGGTGACCGCGTCTTTCACACCTACTCGGCGTATGCCCGCGGCGTCGACCCGCTGATCGGCACCTACCACTACCTTGACCTGACCCCGATGGGCAGGCAGCGGCGTGTCACCGGGTTCCCTCATCACGACAGGTACGACGCGGACTCGTGATGACCGGGGCACTGGCGGTCAGGTGGCTGCTCACGGCGGTGTTCGCCGCAGCCGGGCTAGGGTCGCTGCCAGCCCGCCGGCGGGCGGACCCGGCGCGGGCGGCGGCCCGGGTCTCCGAGGTGTTCCATGCGCTGATGTGCGCGGCTCTGATCGCCATGACCTGGCGGTCAGAGCCGATCGCGCCGGCGTGGTTCCTGACGGCCCTGTTCGGCTGCGCCGTGGTCTGGTTCGGGCTGGCCGGCCCGGGCGCAGTCGCGGGTTTCCGGGCGCGCAGGCTGCCTGGCCTGCATCATGCGCTGATGGCGGGCGCCATGATCTGGATGATCACTGCCATGCCTGCCGTTATGCGCATGGGGCCGGCGGGGCCTGCACGCGGTGCCATGCCCGCCATGTCCCGTCCCGCCGCGCCCGCAGCGGTGCTGGCCGTCAGCGTCCTGCTCGCGGCGTACTTCGCGCTCGCAGCTGTGCCGTGGCTCGTGTATGCCATCGGTCCTGGGCGACGCGTGACCGGCAGGGCCGCAGCCGGTCACGCCGCCATGAGCGCCGGGATGGCGGCGATGCTGCTGGCGCTGCTCTGAACCAGGCCGGGGTGCGCGAGCTGGCGTGGAGGCGGGCGGGATGATGGCTCGCACGGTCGTGACGCTGCGCGAGAAAATGGGGACAGCTGCCGGGTCTGGCCACATCCTGGCCATAGGTCTGGCAGCCGGGCAACTGGAGGCCACTATGAGGTACGCATTGCTGATCTACTCGCCATCGGACGCGCGCGGGTACGCTGCCCCGGCGTCCGGTGCCATCAATGACATGGTCGCCTACACCCGCGCGGCCACGGATGCCGGGGTGCTGGTGGCCGCCGAGCAGCTCACCCATACCGACTCGGCGACCAGCGTGCGGGTGCGCGGCGGGGACCGGCTGCTCACCGATGGCCCGTTCATGGAGACCAAGGAGCATCTGCTGGGCTTCTTCCTCCTCGATGTTCCCGACCTGGACACCGCGCTGGAGTGGGCGGCGCGGCTGCCGGCCGCCGCCTACGGCACCGTCGAGGTGCGGGCTGCGCAGACCGGCCAGCCGTGGCAGGCGGTGCTGGACTGAGCCCGGCCTGGCGCGGCAGGTCATGCACCGATCCGGCGGGTGAGCCGGCGGTGAGCATGGCCGGCCTGGAGCGTGCCTTCCGGGAGGAATGGACGACCGTGGTCGCGGCCCTGGCCCGGCGGCTGGGTGACCTGCAGGCGGCCGAGGACGCCGCCGCTGAGGCGTTCGCGGCGGCAGCGCGGGCCTGGCCGCGTGATGGCATCCCGCCCAATCCCGGCGGCTGGCTGACCGTCACCGCGTGGCGCAAGGCCGTCGACCAGTTGCGCCGTGCCCGTCCGGTCGCCGTCGACCCGCAAGTGCTCGCCGAGGTGACACGAAGTGCCAGTGAGGAGGATGCGGAGATGGAGACGGGGCCGCTGGGCGATGACCGGCTTGGGCTGGTGTTCGCGTGCTGCCACCCCGCGCTTGCGCTTGAGGTCCGCGTCGCGATGACGCTGCGTTACGTGGCCGGGCTGACCACGCGGGAGATCGCAGCGGCGTTCCTGCTGCCGGAGCCGACCCTGGCGCAGCGGCTGGTCCGGGCGAAGCGGAAGATCCGCGAGGCGGGCATCCGCTTCGAGGTACCTGACCCGGGCCGGCTTGCCGGACGGCTGAGCGGGGTCCGCGCCGTCGTCTACCTGGTGTTCAACGAGGGATACGCGGCCACCGGCGGTGCGGAACTGGTCCGCGCCGAGCTGTGCCAGGAGGCGATCTGGCTGGGCCGGCTGCTGCACCGGCTGCAGCCCGGCGACGCCGAGACCGCGGGGCTGCTCGCGCTGATGCTGCTGCATCACGGCCGGGCGGCGGCACGCCAGGACGCCGGCGGCAGGCCGGTGCCGCTGGCCGGCCAGGACCGGTCACTTTGGGATAAGGAGCTGATCGCCGAGGGGACCGCCGTGCTGGACGCCGCGATGGCCCGGCGCGCGCCGGGGCCGTATCAGCTGCAGGCAGCGATCATCGCCGTTCATGTTCAGGCGGCCAGCTTCGCCGACACCGACTGGCTGCAGATCGCCGCGCTCTACCGCGAACTGGGCCGCTGGGACCCCTCCCCGGTGATCGAGATCAACCGGGCGGTAGCGGTCGGGATGGCCGACGGCCCCCGTGCCGGGCTGGCGATCCTGGAACCGGTCCTGGCCTCGGGGTCGCTGGCGGCCTACGCGCCGCTGCACGCCGCCCACGCGGACCTGCTCGAACGTGCGGGCCAGATGGAGGAAGCCGCCGCGGCGTGGGCCCGGGCCGCGCACACCACAGGCAACGCGGCGCTGCGCGGCGAACTACGCCGGCGGCGTGATGAGGCAGGCGGGGAGCACCGCCCGGGAAAACCTTGAGCCTGCGGTGAACTGACCGGTCCTGATAGTCGCACCCGGCGCAGCGGCTACCGCCGGGCCGGGAGGCGACATCGCGCAACGGGATCGGCTGGCCGTGGACGTGGTGGAGCTGGTGAAACGGCGAATAGTCATGCAACTCTGCCTTGTCAGCCTGTGTAGAGCAATGTACTGTGCCTGAAACAGTACTAGGTGGTGCAAAGTGAGCAGCGACGATGCCGTGTTCGTCAAGCTGGAGGCCGAGCTGCGGCGCGGCGTGCTGGTGCTGGCCGTACTGTCGCGGCTGCGCACCCGGGAGTACGGCTACTCGCTGCGGCAGGCGCTGGCGGCGGGTGGCATGCCGATTGAGGAAGGCACGTTGTATCCGCTGTTGCGACGGCTGGAAACGCAGGGCGTGCTGGACAGCTCGTGGAACACCGACGGCGCCTCGCCGCGACGCTACTACTGGCTCAGCAAGGGCGGGACACGGCTGTACCAGGCCATGAGCGAGAGCTGGCGCCGTCAGGTAGGCGTGCTGGACACGCTGCTGGATTGAGGAGGCCGGGATGGACGCCAACGATGTGATCGACAGCTACGTGCACGATGTGGCCCGGCTGCTTCCGCTCGGCAAACGCAACGACGTGGCGTTCGAGCTGCGTGCGCTGTTGATGGATGACCTGCGGGCCAGGGCCGAGGCCGAGGGCCGCCCGCCGGACTTTGACATGGCGGTGCAGATGTTGCGCGCGTTCGGCCGGCCATCCCGGACGGCGGTGCGGTATTACCGGCCCTTCACCATCATCGAGCCGAGTGACACGTGGAGCTTCCTGGTCGCCACCGTTGCCGGCGGGGCGGTGATCTCGTTACTGGCCTCGCCCAGAGCGCCGGGCACATACAACGAGATGGCCCAGCAGGCCACCGCGGCATTCCTCGGCTGGCTCGGCGCGCTCGTCGTGCTGTTCGGCTTGAAGAACGTCATCCTTCGGCACCGGCCGGACGCCTTCCGCTGGACACCGCGGCCGGTGCGTGATGCCGACAGGGCCAGCCGGGTCGGGGGCGTGGGCCTCGCCTTGCTGTGGTCGGCGCTGCTGGTGCTGTACTGGGCGCCCGGCCGGACCGTCGAGACGCTGTCCGGCGGTCGGGTCGCGGCCGAGACACTGACCTACACCGACTCGTTCACCAGCCCGTGGCGCATGCCCTGGCTGGCCGCGGTGCTGATAGCGGCGATCGGGCTGCACCTGACAGTCGTGGTGCAGGGACGCTGGCGATCAGGCACCCGCTGGGTCCGGATGGCGCTGACCTTGCTGATCGGCGTGCAACTGGGCTGGCACGCCCGCTACGGCTCGATCTTCCAGGACCCGCATACCGAGCGGCTCCTGACTCCCGCCATCGCTGCCGCATCCGGGCTGATCATGATCGTGTGCGGGATCCAGCTGTACCGGGAGTACAGCCGCATACGCCCGGCTCCGGCAGCGGACCACGATCTGGCACCGTAGTCCACATGCGCGCCGGATCTAGCTGGGCGCGTCGGCTGGGCGGTTCGCCCAGGCCGGTCCTGATTCCCGCAGGGTCCGGCCTGTTTCGGTGTACTCCTCGCTCGTCCGAGGGCAGCGCCACCGTCCGCCGTCGGCCTGCACCAGCGGCACCCCGGCGCGGCCGACCCAGCGGAGGCGGCGCGCGGGCACCCCGGCGACCAGCGCGAAGTCTGGCACGTCCGTGGTCACGACGGCGCCGGCCGCGACCAGCGCCCAGCGGCCGATCACGCAGCCGGGCACGACGACGGCACGGGCGCCGAGCGATGCCCCTTCCCGCACCACCACTCCGCGGGGATTCCAGTCGCCGGGCCCCTTGAGCATCCCGGACAAATCCGCAGACCGAGGATATGGATCGTTCGTGAGCACCACTGCCGGGCCGATGAACACGCCGTCCTCCAGCGTGGCCGGCTCGTAGACGAGCGCGTAGTTCTGCAGCTTGACATTGTCGCCAATGTGCACGCCCGGACCTACGTAAGCGCCGCGGCCAACGATGCAGTTACGACCGAGGCGCGCGTGCTCCCGGATCTGGGCGAGATGCCAGACCATCGTCCCGGGGCCGAGGCTGGCGCGGTCATCGACATCCGCCGAGGCCTGGATCCGCACGCTGTCTATCATTTACGCCCTCTTATCGGGAGATCCGGATATGTTCTGACTGCGTTGCGGTGCATTCTTTATTTCGTCACCGCCACCCTACTGAACGGGATGCAAGGCGGCTCGTCATTTCACAGGCTACTATTCGGAGCGAAGCACGCGACGGCGGGTCGCTTACCGGCGACGATCCTGATCAATTTCCGAAATGTCTGATGCCGTCCATGGCGGAGGTAGCGATCAAAGAGCGCATGCAGTTACCCCGGACGGGACTCGCAGTGGTTGGCGCGGGTTACTGGGGGCCGAATCTGGTCCGGACCGCCTTAGCCACTCCGGCCGTCCGGCTGAGGTGGCTGTGCGACCTGGACCGCGAGCGCGCGCAGACGGTCCTCGGTGACCAGACGACGGTCCGGGCGACCTCCTGCTACGACAAGGTGCTGGACGACCAGGAGGTGGCCGCGGTCGTCATCGCGACCCCGGCCGGGACGCACTTCGAGCTCGTGAGCGCGGCCCTGGCGGCGGGGAAGCACGTGCTAGTGGAGAAGCCGCTGACCACCTCGACGGCGGAGGCGGAGAAGCTGATCGCGTTGGCGCGCGAGTCCGAGCTGGTGCTGATGTGTGATCACACCTACTGCTACACGCCGGCGGTGCGCCAGGTCCGGGAGCTCATCAGCACGGGGGAGATCGGCGAAGTCCAGTTTGTCGACTCGGTTCGGATCAACCTGGGCCTGGTGCAGCCCGACGTGGACGTGCTGTGGGATCTGGCGCCGCACGATCTGTCGATCCTGGACTTCGTACTGCCCGACCAGGTCGCCCCGGTGGCGGTGGCCGCGCATACGGCCGACCCGATCGGGGCCGGCCGGGCGTGCCTGGCCTACCTGTCGATCTGGCTGTCCAACGACGCGCTGGCCCATGTGCACGTCAACTGGCTGAGCCCGACCAAGATCCGCACGACGGTCTTCGGCGGATCGAAGCAGACCGTCGTATGGGACGACCTGAATCCCGGCGCCCGGCTGATGATTCACGATCGCGGAGTGGACCGCCTCCCGGCCGACCCGCTGGCGCCCGACGAGCGCCGCCAGGCGCTGATCTCCTACCGCATCGGCGATGCTCGCATCCCGGCCCTGGCGGAGCGCGAGGCGCTGATGTCGGTGCTGGCGGAATTCGCCAGCGCTATCGGCGAGCGACGACAGCCGCTCACCGACGGCACGGCAGGCCTGCGGGTGCTATCGCTCCTCGAAGCCGCTTCGCGGAGCGCGGAATGCGGCGGTGCGCGGATCTCGGTAAGCCGCGCAGGAGCCTAGATGCCTCAAGGACGGACAGCACCGATGATTGACGGACAGCAGTGCCTTATTACGGGTGGCGCCGGCACTATCGGCTCGACTATCGCCGACCAACTGGTGGCCGCCGGGGCGGGCCAGATTACGGTCCTGGATAACTTTACCCGGGGCCGTCGGCAGAATCTCACCCGCGCAATGGCCTCGGGGCGAGTCCGGCTGGTGGAGGGGGATATCCGGGACCGGCGGCTGGTAACCGAGCTCATGGCCGGGACCGACCTGGTCTTCCACCAGGCCGCGATCCGGATCACGCAGTGCGCCGCCGACCCCCGGCTTGCTCTTGAGGTGCTGGTGGACGGGACCTTCGAGGTCGCCCAGGCGGCCGCCGACGCGGGCGTCCGCAAGGTGATCGCGGCCTCCTCGGCCTCGGTCTACGGGCTCGCCGCGCAGTTCCCGACGGCAGAGCAGCACCATCCCTACGACAACGACACCTTCTACGGGGCGGCCAAGGTCTTCAACGAGGGAATGCTGCGCAGCTTCCATGCCATGCGCGGCCTGGACTACGTGGCGCTGCGGTACTTCAACGTCTACGGCCCGCGGATGGACATCTACGGTCTCTATACCGAGGTCCTGATCAGGTGGATAGAACGGATAACGGCCGGCGAGCCGCCGCTGATCCTCGGGGATGGCGCGCAGACCATGGACTTCGTCTTCACCGAGGACATCGCCCGGGCCAACGTGCTCGCCGCGCAGAGCGAGGTCACCGACGAGGTCTTCAACATCGGCAGCGGATCCGAGACCAGCCTGACGGAACTCGCTCAGGCGCTGCTGCAGGTGATGGGCAGCGACCTGCCGCTCGAGTTCGGTCCGGCCCGCGGGGTGAACGGGGTGACCCGGCGCCTGGCCGATGTCTCCCGCGCCGCGGCAGGCCTGGGCTGGAAGGCCGAGGTCGGCCTGCAGGAGGGGCTCCGGCGGCTCGTGGACTGGTGGCAGGACGAGCGCCGGATCGTCACCGGGCCACGGGGCGGAGCCGGCCTGTGACGATTCCTGTGATGCGGCCCTGGCTCGGGCCCGAGGAGGCATCGGCCGCCGCGGCGGTGGTCAGCTCCGGCTGGGTGGCGCAGGGCCCGCGGGTGGCCGACTTCGAGCAGGCTTTCGCGGCGGCGATCGGGGCCCGGCACGCGGTCGCGCTCTCCTCCTGCACGGCGGCGCTGCACCTTGCGCTGGTGGCCGCGGAGATCGGGCCGGGCGACGAGGTCATCGTCCCGTCGCTGTCGTTCATCGCCACCGCCAACGCGGCCAGGTACGTCGGCGCGCAGCCGGTTTTCGCCGATGTCGACGCGGCGACGCTGAACCTGACCCCGGCGACCGTCGGGCCGCACCTGACGAGCCGGACCCGCGCCGTCATCCTCGTGGACCAGGCCGGTGTCCCGGCCGACCTGGACAGCATGCGGGCCGTCTGCGAGCCGCGCGGGATCGCGGTCATCGAGGATGCCGCGTGTGCGGCGGGCTCGGTCTACCGCGGCCGGCCGGTCGGCGCGGGCGCCAGCCTCGCGGCCTTCTCCTTTCACCCGCGCAAGGTCATCACCACGGGGGAGGGCGGCATGCTGGTCACCCCGGACGGCGCGGTGGCGGACCGGCTGCGCCGGCTCCGCGAGCACGGCATGGATGTCAGCGCGGCGCAGCGCCACGCCAGCGCGCAGCCGGTGATCGAGCACTACCTGGAGGTCGGCTTCAACTACCGGATGACCGACGTGCAGGCCGCGATCGGCCTCGTCCAGCTGGGCAAGCTGGAGCGGATCGTTGCCCGGCGGCGGGCCCTCGCCCGCCGCTACCAGGAGCTGCTGACCGAGGTTCCCGGTCTGACGACGATCATCGATCCTGACTACGGCGCCACCAACTACCAGTCATTCTGGATAGTGCTGCCGCCCGGCTTCCCGGTGTCCCGCAACGAGCTGCTGGGCATGCTCGCCGACGAGGGCGTGGCCGCCCGGCGCGGCGTGATGGCGGCGCACACCGAGCCCGCGTACGCCGGGCCAGCGAACACGGGGCCAGCGAACACGGACTGTCCCGGCGCCCGGCTGCCGGTGACGGAGCGCCTTTCCGCATCGTCGCTGATCCTGCCCCTGTTCCACGAGATGACCGAGGACGAGCAGGACCTCGTTATGTCGATCATCCGTCGTGCCGCCCGCGACCGCGGGCCGGCCGCCAGCCCGCGGCTCGATGACGCGCCGGCCGGGAGCGGGCGCGGCGGCGTCATGACGGGGCGGAGCCGGCCCCATGGGATGTGACGGCGCTCCGCGCGGCGGGGACCTCCTGCTCGTCGGCGCCGGCGGATTCGGCCGGGAGACCGCTCAGGCGGTGCATGCGCTGAACGGAAGCGGCGGCGCCTGGCGGCTCCTTGGCTACGTCGACGACGATCCGGAGCGGCACGGCGCGATGGTCGCGGGCAGTGTGGTCCTGGGCGGCCGGGACGTGCTCGGCCGGTGGCCGGATGCCTCCGTGGTGGTCTGCACGGGCCGGCCCGGCGACTACACCAGCCGGATGCGCATCGTCGGCGAACTGGGCTTGCCGCCGGAGCGTTACGCCACGATCGTCCACCCGAGCGCGGCCGTCTCCGCATCGTCGTCGCTGGGATCCGGCTGCGTGCTGCTCGCTCAGGTGGCCCTGACGGCCGGGGTTCGCGTGGGCGCGCACGTCGCCATCATGCCGCACGCGACGCTCACCCACGACGACGTGATCAGCGACTTCGCCACCATCGCGGCAGGGGCCCGCCTCGGCGGGGGGGCTTGTGTCGGGCAGGCCGCTTACATCGGGGCCGGGGCGATTATCGGCGAGGGCCGCACGGTCGGCGCGTTCGCGCTGGTCGGCATGGGTGCCGTCGTGACCCGCGACGTGCCGTCCCGGGAAATCTGGGCGGGTGTCCCGGCGCGGCGCCGCAGGCCTGCCGACATCCCGCATGATCTTCCGCAGTTTGCCTCGTTATAAGCGGCGGCTTGTAGCCGGAGAAAGAAGTGTTTTTCTATGGTGATGATGCGTTCGCGACGGAGTTTCGCCCTGCTCGCCGTGGCGGCAATGGCACTCGCCGCAATAGCGTCGGCTCCGCGGGCGGCCAGGTCGGCGAGCGTGACGCTGCCCGATATGAAGGTGCTCGTGCCCGTCAGCCAGATATCAATCGGTACCAATTCCAGAACCGGGCACCGACAGCTGCAATTTACGCACATCACCTGGGACGCCGGCAGCGGGCCATTCGAGATCGATCCGACCTATAACCCGGCGACGGGACTAGCGAGCTTCGTGCAGGCGATATATAACAGCCCGAGCCCCGGGGTATGGCAGTTTGACCACTCCGTGCCGCTCGCGGCGGCGGGGGCCTTCGACCCGCCGTTCGACTACCGGTTCCCGCTGACCAGTTTCACCCTCAACCAGGTGAATGCCGACGGGTCGGCCGGCAGCGTCGTCGCCACCAGCCCGAAGACCGATTTCTGCATCACCGGGGATGCCTACGTCGGCGGCGTCCCGAACGCTCCCGGCAGGACCTTCATCCCGCAGAGCGACTGCACAAGCTCCGCCAAGCCGCTGGGCTGGTCGGTGGGCTGGGGTGATGAGTATGACCAGACCGACAACGGCCAGCCGATCGACCTCACCGGGGTGCCGAACGGCAGCTACATCCTGCGGGGCATCGCCGACCCCGAGCACGTGCTGACCGAGAGCGATCCCGATAACAATGTGGTGGACACCAGGCTGCAGATCAGCGGGAGCTCGGTGCAGGTGCTCTCGCAGACGAGTCCCGTCGTCACGCCGCCGGCCGTGGCGCTGACCACCCCGGCGAACGGCTCGAGCGTGTCGGGCACGGTCGCGCTGCAGGCCACGGCGTCGGCGACGGCGCCCGCCACGGTGGCATCGGTCCAGTACCTGCTGGACGGCCAGCCGCTCGGCGCGCCGGTGACCGCCGCCCCGTACACCTTCTCGTGGGCCGTGGGCAGCACGCCGCCGGGCGGCCACCGGCTGAGTGCCGTGGTGACCGATACCGACGGCAACCGGGGCAGCGCGCCGGTGGACAGCGTCACCGTGATCAGCGGCGGCGGCTCCGGCGGGGTCGCGGTCGACCAGTCGGTGACCAAGGCCGGCGTCGGCGCCGTCACCACGGCGCCGTTCTCCACCGCCAGCGCCGGCGAGACCCTGGTGGCGTTTGTCGGAGCCGACGGCCCGGCGGGGGCCGGGAAGCAGGCGGCCACGGTGAGCGGGGCGGCCCTGGCCTGGAAGCTCGTGCGGCGGTCGAACGGCCGGTCGGGCGACTCCGAGATCTGGACGGCGACGGCGCCCGCCAAGCTAGCCGGGGCCACGGTGACCGGCACGCCCGCGGCCGGCGGCTACGACCAGCAGCTCACGGTGCTGACGTTCGAGAATGCGGCCGGCGTGGGCGCCTCGGCCGCCGCGTCCGCGGCCTCCGGCGCCCCGAGCGTCGGCCTGACCACCACCGCCGCGGGGTCGCTGGCGTACGCGGTCGGCAACGACTACGACCATGCCATCAGCCGCACCCTGAGCGCCGGGCAGGCGCTGGTCAGCCAGTGGGTCGACACGGGCACGGGCGACACCTACTGGGTCCAGGGCACCGAGTCGCCCGGCTCGGCCGCCGGCCAGCGCATCACCCTCAGCGACACCGCGCCCACCGCCGACCAGTGGAACCTCGCGGCCGTCGAGGTCACCAGCGCGACCGCGCCGGTGGACAAGATCCCGCCCACCGTCAGCATCACCAACCCGGCCAGCGACCAGATCGTGTCCGGCCAGGTGCCGGTCGCGGCGGAGGCCAGCGATAACGTCGCCGTCGCCGCCGTGCGGTTCTTCCTCGACGGCGCGCCGCTGGGCGGACTGGTGACCTCGCCGCCGTACGCCATCCAGTGGGATACCACCCTCGCGTCGGAGGGCTCGCACGTCCTGACCGCCCAGGCTACCGACACGAGCGGTAACGTCGGCCCATCCGCGCCCGTCACCGTGACGGTGCAGAACCCGGCCCCGCCGATGACCTGCTTCGTCATGCAGGCGCAGGAGAGCGTGCACGGCCGGGGCGCGCTCACGACTCCCGCCTTCCACACCGCGGCCGCGGGCGAGACGCTGCTGGCGTTCGTGGGCAGCGACGGCCCGGACGCGCCGGCGGCGCAGAGCGTCACCGTCAGCGGCGCCGGCCTGGCCTGGACCCTGGTCCGGCGGGCCAACGGGCAGGCGGGCGACGCGGAGATCTGGCAGGCCACCGCTCCCGCCGTGCTGACCAGCGCCATCGTCACCTCGACACCCCTGCGGTCGGGCTACGACCAGGACCTGACGGTCATCGCGATGGAGGGCACGGACGGCGTGGGCGCGTCGGCCGCCGCCTCGGCCCCCTCGGGTACGCCGAGCGTGAGCCTCACCACGACCAGCGCCACCTCGCTGGTCTTCGCCGTGGGCGACGACTGGGACAGCGCTACGCCGCGGACGCTGCCGGCCGGCTGGGTGCCGCTGGACCAATGGCTCGACACCGGCACCGGGGACACCTACTGGTCCCAGTACACCAACGTGCCGGTACCCGCGGCCGGCACCGAGGTCACGGCCAGTGATACCGCACCCACGACCGACCGGTGGAACCTGGCGGCCGTGGAGGTAACCAGCGATGGTAGCTAGCACCGGTATCCGCCGCCGGGCGGCCAGGCTGCTGGTGGCGGCCGTCCTGGCGGCGGCGATGTGCACCCTGGGCACCCTCACGGGCGCGGCGCCCGGGGCGGACGCGGCTCGCGCCAGCTGCGCCAATCCCGTCGCCTGCGAGAACCAGCTGCCCGGCACGCCCAAGTCGCAATGGAGCGTGACGAAGGCCGAGACCGGCACCATCCAGGGCTTCGCCGACCCGTTCAGCGTCAACGTCGGGCAGACGATCAGTTTCAAGATCCAGTCACCGGCCACCGCGTACGCCATCGACATCTACCGGATGGGCTACTACGGCGGGGACGGCGCCCGCCTGGAGGCCAGCATCACCCCGAATATCACGGTGTCGCAGAGTCAGCAGCCCTGCAACGTCAACCAGGCTACGGGGTTAGTCGACTGCGGTACCTGGGGCGTGTCCGCAACCTGGAGCGTGCCCGCGACCGCGGTCTCCGGTGTCTACTTCGCGCACATCTACCGGACCGACGGTACCGAGGGCGAGAACCAGGTCCCGTTCGTGGTGACCAACAGTTCCAGTACCTCGGACGTCGTGTTCATGACCTCCGACGAGACCTGGCAGGCGTACAACGACTGGGGCGGCTACAGCCTGTACACGGGCAACGCGACGGACACGGCCCGGAGCCCGCTCGACCCCAGGCGCGCGGAGCAGGTCAGCTACAACCGCCCGTTCGCCACCCGCTTTGACACCCCCGGCGGGCAGGACTACTTCTTCTACGCCGAGTTCCCGACGATCGAGTTCCTGGAGCGCAACGGCTATGACGTCTCCTATGTGAGCCAGGAGGACGTTTCGGCGCCGGGCGCGGCGTCGATGCTGGAACAGCACAAGGTGTTCATGAACGTCGGGCACTCGGAGTACTGGGACGCGGGGGACCGCGCCAACGTGACGGCGGCCAGGGATGCCGGGGTTAACCTCGCGTTCTTCGCTGGCAACCTGATGTGGTGGAAGACCCGGTGGGCGGCGAGCCAGTACGGCAACGAGGCCGACCGCACGCTCATCACCTACAAGGAGAGTCTCGACAGCACCCAGACCGACCCGGCCGATCCGCCGACCTGGACGGGGGCGTGGCGAGATCCCCGGTTCAGCCCGCCGGCTGACGGCGGGCAGCCGGAGAACGCGCTGACCGGACAGCTCTGGATGGTCAACTGCTGCTCGTACGCCCTGCAGGTGCCGTCTGCGGATGCCCAGCTGCGGTTCTGGCGAAATACCAGCGTGGCCGGCCTGCAGCCGGGCCAGGCCGCCGCCATGCCCGGCGAGACCCTCGGCTACGAGTGGGACTCGGACGTGGACAACGGGTTCCGGCCGCCCGGCGAGATAGACATGTCGAGCACGACCGAGGCGGTCTCGCAGCTGCTGCTGGCTCCCAACGAAGTGTTCGGCGCGGGGAATGCCACCAACAGCCTGACTTTGTACCGGGCCGCCAGCGGGGCACTGGTCTTCGACGCGGGCACCGTCCAGTACGCGTGGGGACTCGACTCCGACCATGACGGGGACGCGCAGAACCCCCCCAGCCAGGACATGCAGCAGGCGACCGTCAACCTGCTCGCCGACATGCAGGCTCAGCCGGCGACGCTGGACCCGGACCTGACGGCGGCCACGGCGTCGACCGACACCACCCCGCCGGCCTCGGCCATTACCTCGCCGTCGGCTGGCGCCACGTTCGGCAACGGCGCCGCGGTCACCATCAGCGGCACCGCCACCGACTCTGGCGGCGGCGTGGTGGCAGGCGTCGAGGTGTCTGCCGATGGCGGCTCGACCTGGCACCCGGTGACGACCATGTCGCCCGCCGCCGATAGCGTTACCTGGAGTTATACCTGGTCGGCCGTCGGCAGCGGCCCGGTGACGATCCTGTCCCGGGCGACCGACGACAGCGGCAATATCGAGACGCCAGGGTCCGGCGTACCGGTGACGGTCGGATGCCCCTGCGGGCTCTTCGGGAACAGTTACACCCCGGCGGTTACCTCGGCGAACGACTCCGCCACGCTCGAGCTGGGCATGAAGTTCCAGTCGACGGTGCCGGGCTGGGTGGCTGGCGTGCGGTTCTACAAGGGCGCCGGGAACAACGGAACCCACATCGGCTCGCTGTGGACGTCCGCCGGGGCATTGCTCGCGACCGGGACATTTACGAACGAGACCGCGAGCGGCTGGCAGACGATGACCTTCGCGGGCCCCGTTCAGATCAGCGCGAACACGACCTATGTCGTCTCCTACTTCGATCCAGGTGGCCACTACGCGGATAGCACCGACTTGTTCGACTGGCCGCTGAATACGCCGCCGCTGACCGCGCCGAAGGCCGTGTACAACACCGCCGGCGGCGGCGACGGCGTCTTTAACACCGGCGGCCATGCCTTCCCCACGTCCGGCTTTCATGGCTCGGGCTACGGCGTCGACGTGATCTTCGACACGACGCAGCCTTCCGGGGCGGCACCGACGCTGACGGCCGTCACGCCTTACCCGGGCTCGTCGAGCAACGTGGTCACGGTCGCGCCGACGGTGACGTTCTCCAAGCCCGTGCAGCCCAGCACGGCGTCATTCACGGTCACGGACCCGAGCGGCAACCCGGTGTCGGGGGCGACGAGCTTCAATAGCGCCGACACGATCGCCACCTTCACGCCGACGAACTCGCTGGCCCCGAGCATCACCTACACGGCCACCATCACCGGCACGCAGGACAGCTCCGGGCAGACGATGATGCCGAGCTCCTACAGCTACACCTTTACCACCGGCCGGGCGTTTACCCCCGGCCAGTGTCCCTGCACCATCTGGCCGGATGCGCCGCCGCCAGGAGCGTTGGACGCCGCCGATACCACCGCGACTCAGCTCGGCGTTAAATTCCAGGCCGCCAGCGACGGAACCATCTCCGGGATCCGCTTCTACAAGGAGCCAGACAACACCGGCACCCATACCGGCAGCCTGTGGACATCCACGGGGAGCCTCCTGGCGACGGGAACCTTTTCCAGCGAGTCCACGCAAGGGTGGCAAGAGCTAGATTTCGCCACGCCGGTGCCCATTACCGCGGGCACGACCTACGTGGCCTCGTACTCCGCGAGCGGCGGTCACTACGCGGACACCCCCGGCGGCCTTTCTTCCCCGCTGACCAGCCAGCCCCTGACGGTGCCGGCCAGCGGGGGAGTATTCGCCAACGGCAGCGGCTCCATATTCCCCTCGCGCACGTACCAGGGATCCAACTACTGGGTCGACGTCGTGTATATCCCCGCGGCGAACGGAACGCCCCCGATCGTGACGGCCACGACCCCGCTGAGCGGCCAGACGAGCGTTCCCCAGGGAACCGCGGTCTCGTTCACGTTCGCCAAGGCGGTGCTGGCGAACACGATCGGTTTCACCCTGACCGGCCCCGGTGGCGTCTCGGTGCCGGGAACCCTGAACTACAACTCCGCTAGTAACAGCGCCATGTTCGTCCCGACGAGCACGCTGCTCGGCAGCCCGGCGCTGTCCTCGGCTACCACGTACACGGCCACCGTGTCGGGCGCCGAGAACATCTCGGGCACCGCCATGACAAGTCCCGATACCTGGAGCTTCACGACCGCCCAGGCAACGCCCCCGGCCGGTCAGTGTCCCTGCTCGATCTGGCCGGACTCGACGCAGCCGTCCGTGCCGTCGGCGAACGACCCGAACGCCGTCAACGTGGGCGTCAAGTTCACGCCGTCCGGCAGCGGCTGGATCACCGGCATCCGCTTCTACAAGGGCGCGGCCAACACCGGCACCCATGTCGGCAGCCTGTGGAGCGCGACCGGGACGCTGCTCGGGCGGGTGACCTTTGCCAGCGAGTCGACGGCCGGCTGGCAGCAGGCGACATTCGCCGCACCGATCGCGGTGGCGGCTGGCGTCACGTATATCGCCTCCTACTTCGCGCCAAGCGGCGGCTACGCCGTGACCGCGGCGGGGTTTGCGTCCGGGGGCGTGAACAACCCGCCGCTGGACGCGCTGCCGTCGACGGCCGGCAACGGCAACGGCGTGTACCTCTACGCCAAGTCGCCCGCGTTCCCGAGCGTGACCTTCAACGCGAGCAACTACTGGGTGGATGTGGTCTTCACCACCAACAGCACCCTCGCCATCAACGCGCATCTGCTGCGCCAGCCTGGCGCGCCCGCGCGCACCCGGCGGCCGAACTGCGCGACTACCCCTGGGGGATGCCATGACTAGCCACTGGCGCTGGATCACGGGCGGGGCCGTCCTCGCCCTCGCCATCCTGACCGTCGCCTACCTGCCCGGCCACGGCGACTGGCTGCAGGCCGCGTCGGGCGCTACCGCCGCCAGCCGGCCGGCGGGCGGCGGCCGGGGCCCGGCCGGGACGGCCCTGACCAAGCCGCCGCACGGACCCGCGGCGGTGGCCGCCGCCGCGCCGCCGCCG
>Ga0209839_10000461_pt1 | contig 20649 bp, 16 predicted proteins | sample OrgsoiDNA2013050_FD_185800 | JGI IMG/M metagenome (GOLD analysis project Ga0209839, IMG submission 185800) | Permafrost soil microbial communities from the Arctic, to analyse light accelerated degradation of dissolved organic matter (DOM) -... | ecosystem: Environmental > Terrestrial > Soil >... | reverse complement strand
TCCCGGATCAGGACGTCGGCCGCGGGCTCACCCTCGATCCGCGCGATCAGCGCGTCCACCGCCGCCGTGCCGAGCTCGGCCAGCGGCATGCACACGCTGGTGATCGGGACATCGAGGAAGGCCAGGCACTCATCCTCGTCGAAGCTCACGACCGACATCTCGCCCGGCACCTCGACGCCCGCCGTGCGCAGCGCGCCGAGCAGGCCGAAGAGCTGGTTGATGCTGCCCACCCCGCAGGCGGTCGGCCGCGGGTCGCGGGTCAGCATCCGCTGGGCCGCCGCCCAGCCGCCGTCCTCGGTGGCTGGGGCGTGCCGGACCGTCAGGCTGACGCCCCGCGCCGCGCACAGCCGCCGGGCGGCGCTCACCCGCCGGTACACGGTATCCACCTCCAGCGGACCATCGACCAGCGCGATGCTGCGATGGCCGAGCTCGGCCAGGTGCTCGACGAACAGCCGCATCGCGCCGGCCTCGTCCATCACCACGTCGTTACCCCGGTCGGGACCCCGCCGGTTCACGTAGACGTGCGGGACGGACTGCGCCCCCGGCTGATGCTCGGGGACCCGGAGCGCGGTGGCCAGCAGCAGGCCATCGACGCGGCTCTCCTCCACGAGGTAGCGGTAGTCGGCCGGCGGCCTCGGGTCGTCGGTCGGCTCCTCCATGATCATGACCACGTAACCGCGCTCGCGGGCCCGCTGCAGCGCGCCGCTTTGCAGCCGCACCCAGATCGGGTTGCGCAGCAGCGGGACCACCAGGGCGAAGGCCCCGGTCCGGCGGCGCTTGAGCGCCCTGGCCAGGGCATTGGGCCGGTAACCCTGCGCATGCGCCGTGCTGAGGATCCGCTCGTAGGTCTCCGGCCGGATCGACAGCGCGGGATCGCCGTTCAGCACCCGCGATACCGTCGAGACGTGCACCCCGGCGGCCTGCGCGATGTCCACGAGCCGGGGCGCCCGCCGCCGCCCGCCCCGCGGCGGCGCGGCCACGGCGGCATCCTGACCGGGCTCTCCCGGCCCCGTGGTGCCCGATCCCGTCATGCCTGCCTCCGGCGATGGCCGCCGTCGCCGGGCCCCGCGATCAGGCCGTTACGCCACCGTCGGCCATCAGTACCGCGCCCTGCAGGTAGCTGGCGCCGTCGGAGGCCAGGTAGGCAACGCCGTCGGCTATCTCCTGCGCGGTGCCGATACGGCGGGCCGGGATGGTAGACGCCCACCGCTCCAGTGCCTCCTCATCGTGACGGATCCAGTCAGCCATCTCGGTATCAACCAGTCCGGGGCACAGGCAGTTGACCCGCACCCCGTCAGGCCCATGATCTACCGCCAGGCTCCTGGTCAGCTGCACCAGGCCGCCCTTGGACGCGCAGTAGGCCGCGCGCATCCGGCCGCCCCGTACCCCCGCCGTGGAGGCGATGTTCACGATGCAGCCGTCGGCCGCTGCGATCATCGCAGGCAGGAACTCCCGGCAGGTCAGGAACGGTCCCTTGAGATTGGTGTCGATGAGCCGGTCCCATTCCGCCTCACCCAGGTCCGGGACCCGCTGAATGCTGAACACCCCGACGGCGTTCACCAGCAGCCACGGCTGACCGAGCTCGGCGCGGATCTGCTCCCCGGCGGCGCGCACCGACGTCCCGTCTCGCACGTCGACGCCGAAACCACGGGCACCGGGCAGGTCAGCGGCGACGCGCTCGGCGTCGGGGCCACGCAGGTCCAGGCAGGCGACCGTGAACCCGTCCGCGGCGAGCCGGCGGCAGGTCGCCGAGCCGATCCCGCCCGCGGCACCGGTGACGACCGCGATCCGGCCGGCCGTCATACCGCCTCCGCGACGGAGCGGGTCAGCAGGATCGCTGCGCAGAAGGCGCGGTAGGTGGCCAGCAGGTCCTCGCCCTGGATGCGCAGCAGCCGCGGGCCCGCCCGCTCGACGCCCCGAACCCAGGTGGCCGCCTCCGCGATGTCGGTCGTGCGCACGAACACCTCCAGGACCCCGGGATCCAGCGGCGGCGGGCTGGCCGCAGCCACCGCGCTGACCGCGGCCTGTGCCCGGTCCCGGATCAGCGAGCAGGCGCGGGCCGGGTGCAGGCTGTGCGCGGCGAGGCGGCTGACGTGCTCCTTGACGATGGCGCTGTGCACGCCGGGGATCAGCGCGGCGGTCTCCTCGCAGGCGCACCGGTCCCCCGTGACCAGCACCACCGGCACGCCGTAATGCGCGGCCACCAGGGCGTTGATGCCGGCCTCGCCGGTCACCGTCCCGTTCAGCGTGACCTCCAGCACGGCGCGCGGGTTATAGGTGTGCGACAGCCCGGCCGGCGCGCCGATAGAGCCGTGATAGGAGACGAACAGGATCGCGTCGAAGCTCTCGTCCAGGCCCTGCATCATGTACAGCGGCTTGTGGCTGCCGGAGATGTAGGACGCCTCGCCCGCCAGCTCGTCGGCCGGCAGGTTGCGCATCTTGGAGTGCGAGTCGTTGACCACGATCTGCGTGGCGCCGCCCTCGATAGCCCCCTCGATGGCCGCGTTGACCTCGGCGAGCAGCAGCCGCCGCCCGGCGGCCGCCTCCGGCCCGTCACCGACGCACTGCTCCCAGTCGACGACCCCGGCCGTGCCCTCCATGTCACTCGACAGGAAGATCTTCATGCCTTCCTTCTCTCCATGATGGCGTAACTATCGCCGCTCGCCGTCAGGACGCCGTAGGTAGCGCCGTCCCTGCTGGCGGCCCCGCCATGGCGGCCATCCGGGGTCAGGCACAGGGTCTGCAGGGCCAGCTGCGGGTCATCGGGCAGGTCCATGGTCTGCGTCAGCGCGTCGGCGCACGCGCCGGCCGGATCACGCCCGGCCGCCAGCGCCAGCAGCACCGCCCGGGCCGTGCCGCCGCGGATCGCCAGCTCGCCGCGACCGGTGCAGGCCGCCGCGCCGATCTGGTTATCGCAGTAGTTGCCCGCGCCGATCAGCGGCGAGTCGCCCACCCGGCCGGGGTACTTCCAGGGATAACCGCTGGTGCTGACGCCCGCGGCCAGGCTGCCGGCGGAGTCCAGGGCCAGCACGTTCACGGTGCCCCAGGCCCCGTCGCGCAAGGCCGTCGACTGGATCGCCTCGAGGGCCTCGCGCGAGTAGCTCACGCTGCCGGGCACCGGCGCCTCGTGCGCCGGCGCCAGCCCGGCGGCGGTCAGCCGTTCCTGCCACATCTTGAGGGCCTCGTCGGTCAGGGTCTCGCCCCGCTCGATGCCCACCTCGTCGGCGAAGCGCTCGGCGCCGCGCCCGACCAGCAGCACATGCTGCGGGAGCAGGTCGAACACCGCGCGCGCGATGCTGATGGGGTGCGGGAATCCCGTGACGGCGCCGACCGCCCCAGACCGGCGGGTGGCGCCGTCCATGATCGAGGCATCGAGCTCGACCTCGCCGAGCAGGTTGGGCAGGCCGCCCACGCCGACGAAGTGGTCGGCCTCGTTGGACTCCACCAGCCGGATCGCCGCCTCGACGGCGTCCATCGCGCTGCCGCCGGCCTGGAGCAGGTCCATCCCAGCGCGCAGGCCCACCTCGCCGCGCTCGCTGGCGATGATCACTGGCTCGGCGATGGCTCCCCCTGCACTGTGCTCAGTCCCACGACATTCCGGCCCACGACATTCCGGGCCGGGGCATCGAGCGGGAAGTGGCAGGCGGCCACGTGGGCCGGACGGCCGGGGGCAGCGGTCAGCTCCGGGTCGTCGTGCGCACAGCGCTCCTGGGCGATCGGGCAGCGGGTGCGGAACCGGCAGCCCGCCGGGATCCGCAGCGGGCTGGGCGGATCCCCCTGCACGGCCGGCGCCTCGTTGTCGGCGAGGGCCGTCATCCGCGGGATCGCGGCGAGCAGCCCCCGCGTGTACGGATGGCGCGGCGCGGCGAACAGCTCACTGGTCGGCGCGACCTCGATGATCCGGCCCAGGTACATGACCGCCGTTCGGTCGCACAGATGCCGGACCACCGCCAGGTTGTGCGAGATGAGCAGCAGGGTAAGGCCGAGGCTGCCGCGCAGTTCCTGGAGCAGGTTCAGGATCGTGGCCTGCACGCTGACGTCCAGCGCCGACACCGGCTCGTCGGCCACCAGCAGCTCGGGCCGCAGCGCCAGCGCCCGCGCGATCGCCACCCGCTGGCGCTGGCCGCCGGAGAACTGGCGCGGATAGGCGTGCAGCGCATCGTCGGTCAGGCCCACGAGGCCCAGCAGCTCCCGGCTGTAGGAGTCCACCTCGGCCCGCGGCACGATGTTGTGCACCCGCAGCAGCTCATGCAGGATGCCCGCCACGGTTATCCGCGGATTCAGCGAGGAGTACGGATCCTGGAAGACCATCTGGATTCGGCGCTGGTCGGCGCGCGAGCGCCGGCCCGACAGCACGCGCTCGCCGAGGCGGATCTCGCCCTTGTCGAGGGGGACGAGCCCGGTGAGAGCCCGGGCGAGCGTCGACTTGCCGGACCCGGACTCGCCGACCAGGGCCAGGGCGCCGCCGCGCTCGATGACCAGGTCGACCCCGTCGACGGCCCGCAGCACCCGCTCCTCGTGCCGCAGCCGGCCCACGATCGAGCCGCCGACCGCGAAGCCAACCGACAGGTCGGTCGCGGTCAGCAGCGGGCCGGGCTCGCCGGGCGGAACCACGTTCCCGGCCAGATTCATGCTCTGCGCCGGGCCCGTGGTGCTCGGCGCCGCGCCGGCCGGCACCGCGCCATCCGGGGTCGGGGACGGGGACGGGGGCGGGGCGGCGGTCATCGGGCTGCCTCCTCGGCCTCTAGTGACTCCGCACAGCGCTCGTAATGCAGGCACGCGGTGGCCCGCCCGCCGGGGAGCAGCCGGAGAGGCGGCGGCTCGACCTGGCAGTCCGCCTCCGCGAAACCGCAGCGCGGGTGGAACCGGCAGCCCGGCGGCGGGGTGATCAGGCTCGGCGGGGAGCCTGGGATGGGCACTAGCGACGAGCGCACCTCCTCGACGTCCGGTGCCGACCGGAGCAGCCCCAGCGTGTACGGGTGCATCGGCTGCGCGAAGACCTCCGCGACCGGGCCCTGCTCGACGATCTGGCCGCCGTACATGACCGCCAGGTGCTGGCACAGTTCCGCGACCACCGGCAGGTCGTGCGTGACGAACAGCAGGCTCACGCCCGATTCCCGGCACAGGCCGGCCAGCAAGCGGAGGATCTGGTCCTGGATCGTCACGTCCAGCGCCGTCGTGGGCTCATCACACAAGATGACCTCGGGGTCGCAGGACAGCGCGATCGCGATCATCACGCGCTGGCGCATGCCGCCGGAGAACTCGTGGGGATAGGCGCGGAACCGCCGCTCGGAGTCCGGGATCCCGACCCGGCGCATCAGCTCGATGGCGCGCTCGGCGGCCTTGGACCGGCTGAGGCCCAGGTGCACGCGCGGTCCCTCGGCGATCTGCCAGCCGACCCGCATCACCGGGTTCAGCGCGCTCATCGGCTCCTGGAAGATCATGGCCAGCTTGGGACCGCGGATCCGGTTCAGCGCCGAGGTCGGCAGCGGCACCATGTCGGTCCCGTCCAGCAGGACCTGCCCGGCGGTCACGCGCGCCTCGGGCGGCAGGACGCCCAGGATCGCCCGCAGCGTCATGCTCTTGCCCGAGCCGGACTCGCCGACCAGCCCGACGGCCTCGCCGCGGGGCACGTCGATCGATACTCCGTCGACCGCCTTGACCACCCCCCGGCGGGTGGTTATCTCCACGTGCAGGTCCCGGACGTCCAGGACCGGCCCGGATTCGCCCAGTACCGCGGCGCCGCTCCCGATCATGACTCGCCCGGCCGGAGCAGGTCGGCGAGACCGTCGCCGATCAGTGACAGCCCGAGGCCGACGATCACCACCGCCACGCCCGGGATGGTGGTCAGCTCCCAGTGCGTGGTGAGGAAGTTCTGCCCGTCGGCGATCATGGTCCCCCAGTCCGGTTGCGGTGGCTGGATGCCCAGGCCCAGGTAGCTGAGCGTGACGATGGCCAGGATGTCCTGCACGATGTCGGACATCGCGTAGATGATCGCCTGGGTGATCACGTTGGGCAGCAGGTGCCGCCCCATGATCCGCAGGTTGGACAGGCCGCCGGACTGGGCGGCGAGCACGTACTCCTGCCGCTTGGCGACCAGGATCTCGCCGCGGATGATCCGGGCGTAGGAGACCCAGCCGACCACCGTGATGGCGATGTAGATGCTGCGCTGGCCCGGCCCGAGGACGAAGACGAGGGCGATGATCAGCACGTAGAACGGGAACGCGACCACGATGTCGACCAGTCGCATGATCGCCAGGTCGACCCAGCCGCCGAAGTACCCGGCCACGCTGCCCAGGACCGTGCCCAGGATGAACGGGAAGAGCACGGCGATGAAGGCGACCTCCAGGTCGACCCGGCCACCGTAGAGTAGCCGGCTCCAGGTGTCCCGGCCGAGCTGGTCGGTGCCCAGCAGATGATGCGCGCTCGGCCCCTGCAGGGTCACGTTCAGGTTCTGGAGATCCGGGTTGTAGGACGTCAGCAGCGGCGCGGCGATCACCATGAACAAGACGATGGCGATGATGACCAGCCCGGACATCAGGGCCGCCTGCTTGAACCAGTGGGCTCGCCGCGGCTGCGCGTGCTCGGGGGCGACGGTGATCAGGGAGACAGCGCTCACCGGTCGAACCGCACTCTCGGGTCGAGCGCGGCGTAGGCGATGTCGGTCAGCAGGTTGACCAGGACCACCAGGACGCCGAACACCAGCGTGACGCCCTGGACGACCGGGAAGTCACGCTGGAAGATCGAGTTGATCATGAGCTGGCCGATGCCCGGGACGGCAAAGACGTTCTCGACGATCAGGGTGCCTCCGATCAGGAAACCGATGTTGATGCCCAGCACCGTGACCGCCGGGATCACCGCGTTGCGCAGCACGTGCCGGACGAACAGCCGGCGGCCGGGGATGCCCTTCGACCGGGCGGTGGTGATGTAGTCCGCGCCGAGGACGCCGAGCATGCTGGCCCGCAGGCTGCGGATGACCACCGGCGACAGCGCGATCGCCACGGTCAGGCTCGGCAGGAACATCGAGCGCAGGTGGCCGCCGATGCCCGCGCCGTAGCCGGTGACCGGGAAGATGTGCAGCGTCAGCGCCAGGGCGAGTTGCAGCAGCAGCCCCACCCAGAAGGGCGGCATCCCCAGTCCGAGCAGGGGCACCACCCGGACCAGGTGATCGCGGACGCCGTCCTTGCGGCTGGCGGCGATCATCGCCAGCGGGACGCTGATGATGGTCGCCAGCACGGCCGCGTAGATGATGAGCCACAGGGTGGCCGGCAGCCGCGCTGAGATCAGCGTGGCTGCCGACTGCCCGTAGATGAGGCTCTGGCCCAGGTCCCCGTGGAAGAGCCGGTCCAGGAACAGCCAGTACTGGCTGAGCAGCGGCCGGTTCAGTCCCCACTGGCGGTGCAGGATCGCTATCCGCTGCGGGGTGGCATGGACGCCCAGGATGGTCGCGGCCGGATCGCCCGGGATCAGGTGCACCATGAAGAACACGACGATCGTCACGCCCACTGCTACCGGTACCAGCAGCAGCAGCCGCCTGAACACGAACGACATCCGGCCCACCGGGTATCACCTCCTCACGCGTGCGGGCCGGCGGCCCGACGGAGTTAGCTGCACGGTGCTAGCTGCGGTCGGTACTACTTGCTCAGGTAGGTGTTCTCGAGGTGGTAGTTGCCGAGCGGCGTGACGAAGAAGCCACGCACGTTCGACGTGGTCGCGTAGGCGTACGGCGAGTAGTAGAGGAACGCCATGAACGCGTCCTGGGCGGCGTCGTCCTGGATGGTGTTGTAGAGCGTCTGCCGGGCCGAGGTGGCCAGGGTCTGCTCGGCGGCGTGCGCGTCCTTGACCACCGTGGGGTTGTCGTAGGCGGTGAAGAACGACTTGGAGCCGGCGGCGGGGTCGACCGAGAAGGTGACCAGCTCGTCGGGGTCCGGGATGTCCATCGTCCAGTACGAGAACGTCATGTCGTAGTTCAGGCTCTGGAAGTTGGTGGTGGCCGTGTTGGGGTCGAGCTGCTGGATGTTGATCTTGATGCCCAGCGGCTTGAGCTCGGCCTGCATGATCGTGGCCGTGGTGATCTGGTCGGAGTTCCCGGCGCTCACCAGCAGCGTGGTCGAGAAGCCGTGCGGGACGCTGGAGGCCGCCAGCTCCTTCTTGGCCTGCGTCAGGTTGTACTGCAGGCCGGGAGTGGCCTTCTGGTAGAAGGGGACCTGCGGCGGCATGAACGAGTTGGCCGGCGTGCCGTTGCCGAACAGGATGGCCTTGACCAGCGCGGCCCGGTTGATGGCCAGTGAGATCGCGCGGCGGACGTGCACGTCCTGGAACGGCTTGCGCTTCTCGTTGAAGGCCAGGTAGTCGGTCCGGGTCGAGTTGAACAGGTTCATCGTGACGCCGGTCGTGGACTTGAGGGTCGACACCGTCGACCAGGCCGGGAACTCGTCGACCTGCGCCTGGCCGCCCTTGAGCTGCAGCTGCCGGGTGTTGTCACTGCCCACGTAGGTCCAGGTCACGCTGTTGAGATAGGGCTTGCCCGGCTGCCAGTAGTACGGGTTGCGGACCAGCTTGAGCGCCGAGCCCTTGTGCCAGTAGTCCCACTTGAACGGGCCGGTGCCGATCGGGTGGTTGTAGAACGCGGTCTCGGTCTGTCCGCCGTAGTTCGCCGGCAGGACGTCGTTGGAGAACAGCGACAGGTCGGCGAGCAGGGGCGCCCACGGGAACTTCAGGTTGATCACCACGGTCGACGGCGTCGGGGCCGCGACGGACTTGATGGCGGTGTCGATGTAGCCCCAGCCTTTGGCCGCCGCGCGGGACTGGTCGATCGAGAACTTGACGTCTGCGGAGGTCATGGGCTTGCCGGTGGAGAACTTCACCCCCTTGCGGAGCGTGAAGGTGTAGGTCTTCTTGTCCGCCGACACCGTGTAGCCGGTCGCCAGGTCGGGGATGACGCCCTTGCCGTCGTTGGACACGGTGTAGAGCGGCTGGTAGATCTGCTCGAAGATCCAGATCGACTCGTTATCGAAGACGGTGGTGTTGTTCATCGACTGCGAGTCGATGGTCCGGGCGATGACCAGGTTGCCGCCGTGCACGGGCCCGCTGCTCGTGCCCGGGGAAGCGGCGCCTCCCGATCCGCAGCCCGCCAGGACTGCGAGCGCCGTGACGGCGACGCCTGCTATCAGGGTCCGCGCCGCCGTGATTCGGTGTGTCACTGCAAACTCCCGGGGTGTCGGGCGACTAGGGCGAGTGCTGTACCTGGTGTGACAGGTACGCAAACCTTTGTCTGCCCTAATGTGGCCGCAAGCAGGCGAGTTGTAAATAGCGGTCTAAAACTAGACCATAGGTTTTACGGTGTTGTAACGTTCGCCGCGTGCGCTACCTCGTGCTGGGCTGCGGTGCCATCGGCGGGACGGTCGCCGCGGGCCTGGTCCGCGACGGCCATGACGTGCTCGTCAGCGACGCCGATCCGGCGGTGGTCGCCGCGGTCAACGACCGCGGCCTGCGGATCGAGGGACCGGTCGAGCAGTTCACCGCACGGCTGCCGGCCGTGCTGCCCGCCGACCTGCCCGGCCAGATCGACGGGCCCGTGCTGCTCGCGGTCAAGTCCCACCACACCGCCGCCGCGGCTGCCGTGCTGGCGGGCAGGCTGCGCGGCGACTCCTGCGTGGTCTCGCTGCAGAACGGGCTGAACGCACCGGTCATCGCCGAGGTCGTCGGCCCGGCCCGCGTCGTCGAGGCGTTCGTGAACTTCGGCGCGGACGTGACCGAGCCCGGCGTGGTCCTCCGCGGCAACCGGGCCACCTTCGTGATCGGGGAACCGGACGGGACCCTGACCGACCGGGTGCGCGCCCTCACCGCCGACATCGCCGACGCCGAGCCGACCGACTCGGTGCTCGGCTACCTGTGGGCTAAGCAGGCTTACGGCACGATGCTGTTCGCCACGGCCGTCAGCGACCTGCCGATCTTTGCCGTCTTCGACGACCCCGCCTACCGTGACCTGCTGCTGGAGCTCGGCCGGGAGGTGCTGGCGCAGGCCCCGGTCGCGCCGATGCCCTTCGACGGATTCGACCCGGCCGACCTGCCGGGTTCGCTTGCCCGGCTCGCCGACTTCAACCGCGGCTCGGCCAAGACGCACTCGGGCGTCTACCGCGACCTGGCGATCCGGCACCGGCCGACGGAGGCACCCGCGATCCTCGGCCCGATGGCCGGCCCGCTGGTGCACCGGGTCGCCGAGCTCGTCGCGGCCATCGAGCGCGGCGAGCGCGCCTGCACCCGCGCCAACCTGGACCTGCTGGCCGCCTACGAGCGCCTGGAGCGGCTCGGCCGCCCGCTGAACGCGGTGGTCCGCGCGCTCGGCGCCCCGGCGCGGTCCGCGACCGGGCCGCTGGCTGACCAGCCGGTGGCGATCAAGGACATCATCGCGGTTGCGGGCGTGCCGACCGGCTGCGGCAGCCCGGTGAGCGACCCGGCCCCGGCCGCGGCCGACGCCACGCTGGTCGCGCGGCTGCGGGGGGCCGGCGCCGAGGTGTTCGTTACTGCTCAGTGCCTGGAATACGCGGCCGGCTTCGCGCATCCGGAGACCGGCGACACGCGTAATCCCCGGAATCCGGCGCGCACGTCGGGAGGCTCGTCCGGCGGGTCGGCCGCCCTCGTCGCCGCCGGCGTCTGCGAGCTGGCGATCGGGTCGGATACCGGCGGGTCGATCCGGATCCCGGCGGCCTACTGCGGCATCGTGGGGCTCAAGCCGAGCTACGGGCTGATCCCGCTGGACGGGGTGTTCCCGCTCTCACCCACCTGCGACCACGCCGGCACGCTCACCGCGACCGTGGCCGGCGCCGCCGCCCTGCTGCCGGTGCTGGCGGGCCAGGAGACTGGCCGGGGGACGGGCCAGGAGACGGATCTGAGGCCGGAGGGTCTGGCGATGCCGGAGGGGCCAGCGGGGTCGAGGGCCGCGGCTGCCGGCCGGCCGGCCGGAGGCGGGCAGCCGTTCACCGTCGGCGTGCTGGCGGCACAGCTCACTGACCCGTCGGTGACGCCCGAGGTCCACGACGCGGTGCGCGGCGCGCTCGACCGCCTCGCCGCCGCCGGGTGGCAGCTCCGCGAGATCAGCGCCCCGTGGCTGGCGGATCTCGCCGGGTGGGAGCACGTGCTGGCCGTGATCGTCGCCCGCGAGGCGCACCAGGTGCACACCTCGCGTGATAGCAGCGGCTACGCGCCGGGCACCCGGGCGCTGCTGGACTTCGGTGCCTCGGTGAGCGAGGCGCAGTACGCCGGCGCGCTGGCCCGCCGCGGCGAGCTGACCGCGGCGATCGACGCGAGCCTGGCGGGCGTGGACGCGCTGGCCGGCCCGGCGGTCGGCTTCGTGGCCCCGGAGCAGGACCCGCCGTTCGGGGTCGGCGAGGATAGCGGCGAGGGCCGCTTCACCGGCCCGTACAACCTCACCGGCCATCCGGCCGTCGCACTCCCGGTTCCCGCCCCCGGCCTGCCCGTCGGCCTGCAGCTCGCCGGCCGCCGCGGCGGCGACGCCCAGCTGCTCCAAACCGCCGCCGCAGCCGAGTCCCTGCTCAGGCATGAGCACGATGCCTATTAGCACGGGGATTTTTCAGCTCTCTCGACTGAAAACTCCCCGCGATGATGAGGCGGACCGCACTAACTAGGGAGCGCTTGCCCATGCCGACCACCGTTACCCGCCGCAATCTCGACCTGGCCGGACTCGAAGTGCCCGTGGTGGAGCTGACCGGTGCCCAGGACGGCCCGTTGCTGACCGTTATCGCCGGGGTGCACGGCTGTGAGTACGTGCCGATGGCCGCTGTCCGCGAGTGGGCCACCGCGCTGGAGCGGCGCGAGATCAGCGGCCGGATCCGCGCCGTGCCCGTGCTGAACGTCACTGCCTTTCGCGCGCGCAGCCCGTTCGTGGTTCCCGAGGATGGCAAGAACCTCAACCGGTGCTTCCCCGGCAACCCCGACGGCACCCTGGCCGAGCGGCTGGCCGATGCGGCGTTCACCCAGCTGATCTCCGGCTCGGACGCGGTGATCGACGCGCACTGCGGGGACCTGGTCGAGGCGCTCGAGCCGTTCGCGCTGTATGAGGCCGGCCCGGCCGAGGCGGCGGCCCGTGACCTGGCCCTGGCCTACGGGCTCGGCTACATCATCCGGCAGGAGCGCGGCCCCGACCGCGGCGTGGCCGGGACGTCGAGCGGGGCGGCCGCGGAGGCCGGCATCCCCGCGATCACGGCCGAGGCCGGCGGCTGCGGGCTGGTGGAACGATGGGCCGTGGATGCCCACCTGCGCGGGCTGGACGCGGTGCTCGTCCAGCTCGGCATGGCGACGCCGGTCACCGCCGACGGCGCGGTCAGCGGCCGCAAGCCTGCCATCCTCAGCCGGTTTCTCTGGCTGCGCTGCGCGGCCGGCGGCTGGTGGGAGCCGGCCGTGGCGGCCGGCGAGGTGGTCAGTGCGGGGCAGCCGCTCGGCACGGTCGCGAGCCTGGACGGATCGGTGCTGCAGGAGACGATCACCGCACCCGCGGACGGCGTGATCATCTTCCTGACCAGCTCCCCGGCCGTGGCCGGCGACGGCCTGCTGCTGGGCCTGGGCGCGAGTTAGCCGCCGGACTGTCGGCAGCCCGGCGTAGGTAACGCGAGTTAGCCGCCAGGCTGTCGGCAGCCCGGCGTAGGTAAGGAGTAACGCCCGGGCCCGCCGTCCGGGCTAGAGAGGAGGCGCAATGCGCTGGTCGGAGCTGACGCAGCGGCAGCCGCAGCTCGCCGAGCTGGGGCGGCAGCGGCTGCTGGCCCCGGGGGTGGTGCTGGCGGCGACGATCCGGAGCGACGGCACGCCCCGGCTGAGTCCGGTCGAGCCGCTCGTGCTGGACGGAACGCTGTGGCTGTCGATGATGTGGCAGTCGCGCAAGGCCGCCGACCTGGCCCGCGACCCCCGGATCCTCGTGCACAGCGTGGTGACCTCCCGCGACGGCGGCGAGGGCGAGTTCAAGGTCCGCGGTGTCGCCCGCGGCGAGCATGATGCGCAGGTGCAGCGCCGTTATGCCGACGCGGTCGCGGCCACGCTCGGCTGGCAGCCGGAGCCCGGGCGCTTCCACCTGTTCGATATCGACATCTCCTACGTGGTGTTCATCCGCTACGACGACGCCACTGGCGACCAGCACGTGGTCCGCTGGCCGCCGGTCCGCGAGTTCATCCGCCGTGGCACGTCGGCCACGACCCTCGGCGACCCCGAGCCGGTGTCCGACATCCTCCGCCTGCCGGAGCCGCCTGGCCCCGGCGCGAGCTAGCCGCTGGCCCTCGGCCGCGCAGGCCGGCCGACGGCCCCGCGCCTCAGAGGGCCCGCGCCTCAGGAGGCCCGCGCGGCAAGCTCGGCGAGCCTGCTGAGCGACTGCCGGATGATGTCGCGCTGGGAGTCGAGGCGCTGGGCCTCCTGGTCGGGGATCTCCACGTGCACGGAAATCTCGGTGCCGGTGCCGGTGCCGGTGCCGGTGCCAGACCGGCGCAGCCGCCAGTCGAAGCGGAGGTCGGAGACGAGGCAGGAGATCTGCACGACGCCGTTCTCCTGGCTGGCCTGCAGCGTCTGCGGCATCGGGAAGTCCGGATACCCGGCCGGGAACATGGTGTAATCCCCGGCGTCGCCGCCGGTCCGCACCGACCCGACACCGGCCCACCACTCGGGGAAGCGGGCCGGGTCGTAGAGGAGCTTCCACACCTCTTCTGGTGCCGCAGCACTGACTGCGCTCTGGTCGAAGGTCTGCATCGGTTACTCCTGGCTTCCGCTATCGGGTCGCGGCGGTCGCGGGGGGTCGCGGAGGGCCGACAGCTCCGCGGCGACGACGGCGAGCTCGCGCGCGGGCTCGACCAGGGAGCTAACGGGCGGGCGGCCGAGATCGATGAGCGCGGCGACGTATCCGGCGCCGGCCTGCCGGCTGTCCAGCGTCCGCGTGATCCGCTGCCAGCCACTGAGCGACTCCGCCAGGCGCCGCTGCGCCAGCGCCACATCGCCGCGCGCGGCAGCGATGAGCCCCTGGACCCGGCTCAGCTGCGCCACCAGCGTGGCGGGAAAGTCGCTCGGGCCCACTGGCGCCAGCGCGACGCGGCTCAGCTCGGCTTGCGCCTCGCTGGGCCGCCCGGCCAGCGCAAGCGCCTCGGCTAGCCGCAGGCGCGTGGCGGCCTGGCTGACCGGGGCGCCCAGCTCGAGCGCGCTGGCCAGCTCCGCGGCCGCGGCCGCGGGATCCGAGCTGGCCAGGGCGAGCAGGCCGCGTTCCTGGCGAACTAGACCGTCCAGCTCGGCCAGGCCGACGCGGTCGGCGTATCCGGCCGCGGCCTCGCACGCCTGACGGGCCTCGGGCCGCCGGCCCAGCCGGCGCAAGATGGCCGACCGCGCCACCTGCACGTACACGCTCAGGCGCAGCAGCCCGTTCGGCACGACGAGCGGCAGGCACCGGTCGGCGAAGTCCAGCGCGCGCTCGAATTCCCCGGCGCACGCGGCCGCGCTGGCCGCGTTGGCGAGGCAGCTGTGGGCCATGTCCGGGCGCCCGGCCCGGCCGGCGGCGGCACTCGCCGCAATCAGCGGGGCGAAGCTGTCGGCAAACCGGCCTGCCCTGATCATCGCGTGCCCGCGCGCCACGCCGACATCGTGGATAAGCAGGTCGCCGGGGCTGCTGCCGCCGAGGATCGCGTCAGCCTCGGCCAGCAGCGGATCGACGGCGGCCGGATCGCCGGCGACCGCCTCGGCCCACGCCATGCCCGCGAGGGCCTCGGCCCGGGCGGGCAGGTCCGATGCGGGATCGCGATCCAGTACGTCCAGCGCATTCTGGTAGGAACGGCGCGACTCGCGGGGGTGGCACACTCCGCCGCGCAGCCACCGGCCACGTCTGAGCCACGCGCTGATCAGGGCGCCGGCATCCTGCGGCGATATCTGCTCCAGGGCCCGGCCGAATGCGTCGTCGGAGTTCTCCGCCAGACCGCGGAACGCCTCAACCTCGGCCAGTTCCACCAGCAGCTCGGGGTCTTGGGGCTCGATCTCCAGGGCCTCCGCCAGGAAGCCGGCGGCCTGCTCCATCGCCGCCATGCTGCGTGCGTCGGCGGCGGCCAGGACCAGGTGACTGACGGCCTGTTCATCCTGGCCGGCCAGGATGAGGTGACGGGCGATCTCCGCGGCCCGCGGCCCGCGGCGGCCGCCCCCGGACCCGGTGCGCGCGGCGGAGCCGGGCTGCTGGCCTCGCCTGTGCAGCAGCCGGGCGAATTCGTCGTGCAGGCGAGCCCGGATCGGGTCGGGCAGCTCGTGGTAGACGGCATCGCGGATGAGGGCGTGCCGGAATCCTGTTCGCCCGCCGTCGGTCCTGAGCAGTCCTGACCCGAGGGCCTCGGCTGCCGCCTGAGCCGGATTCGGGAGGGGAAGCGCGGCAACCTCGGGGCGTTCGAGGTCTCGTCCGGCTACCGCCGCGAACTCGACGAACAGGCGCGCGTGGCCGGTCAACCTGCCGATCGCCAGCCGGACAGCGCCGCTCAGGCCAGCCGCGAGGTTCGAGTCGTCTCGCGCCGCGGCGCGAGCGGTCTCGACGGCCAGGAGCGGGCTGCCGGCGGCCAGCGCGGCGATCTGCTCGACGGCGGAATCGGGCAGCTCCGCCGAGGCCCTGATGAGGGCGCGCACGGCGTCGCTCGCGAGCGGCCGGACGTCGATATCGGCGGCCAGCGCGCCGCGCGATCGCAGCGCGCCGAGGACGGCGCCGACTTCCTGGCGGACTGGCAGCCGACGCCGGGTGAGGGCGAGCAGCACGGGCATGCGGCTCAGCCGACGGCCGGCGTAGCCGATGAGCTCGAGGCTCGCGGTGTCCGCGACATGCAGGTCCTCGAAGGCGAGCAGCAGGGGAGCCTGGCGCGACGCCCAGGCGAGGAACTGGACGACGGCCTCCGATAGCCGGACCCGCTCGAGCTGCGGATCGGCGCTGGCCCGGGCCATCCGCTGGTTGTCCCGGCCGAGAGCCAGCGCCGGGACGATCCTCGCCAGGTCCGCGATCCAGGATTGGTCCTCGGCCGGGTGGCCGGTCATGGCCACGAGGTCACTGAGGCAATAGGTCCAGCTGGCGAAGGGCGATGCCTGACCCGGCCCGGCGGCGGTGGTCCCGGCGATCAGGGCGCCGCCCGGGTGTGCTGGGTCCGCCTTCCGCGCCGTCGCCTGCAGTTCCTCGACGAGCCGGGTCTTGCCGATGCCGCCCTCTCCTTCGAGCAACACGACGCCGCCGCAGCCAGCCCGGGCGCGATTCCAGGCCCTGGTCAGCTCGGCGAAGTCCCGCTCCCGGCCGATGAGGCCTGGCGCTGCCGCGACCGGCTGCCCCGGCACGCCCGCCGTGGCCCGGTCCGGCTCATGATCCGGCTCATGATCCGGCTCCTGGTCCGGGCCAGCCGCTGCCGGGCGCCCCGCCTGCTGGCCGATCGCCGCGACCAGCGCCGCGGTCTGCGCGGACACTCCGATCCCCAGTTCGCTGTCAAGCCGCTGCCGTAGCCTCGCGAATGCCTCGAATGCAGCCGGCGCGTCTCCGGCCTGGACGAGGACGGCGATGAGGTCGGCCCCGGCGGACTCATCCAGCGGGCACAGGGCCGCCCGCCGGCGCGCCCAGGCCACTGCTGCTGCCGAGTCGCCCGCTGCGCCGGCTCGGGCGGTCAGGTCCCGGAGCGCGGCAGCAATATCGCGATCGAGTTCCTCGCGCGCCGCCGCGACCCAGTCGTCATCAAGTTCCTGCAGCAGGTCCCCGCGGCACAAATCGAGCGCGGCCTCGGGCTGCCCCTGCCTTATCAGGCGCTGCACTTCTCGCAGATCTACCCAGAGGCCCTCGCCGGCGAGGGTGAGACTGTCGCGGCTGGTGGCCAGGTAACTGCCAAAATCGGGGCCGAGCGCCGAGCGAAGCGCCCAGATCGCGCTGCGGAGACTGGCCCGCGCGCTCGCGTCGAGGACATCGGGCCAGAACTGGCCGGCGAGCCGGGACCGGGGATGGCGGCCGGGATGGACCGCGAGCCAGCCCAGCAGCGCCCGGGCCCGTCGGCCGGCCGGCAGCTCCGCTTTCGTCCCGGCCAGCTGCACCTCTAGCTCGCCGATCACCCGGATCTCAAGCATGGTTGCCGCCATTGTAGGTACCGGGCCCCTCGGCACGGCAGTCCCCTGACCTGCCAAATGTGCTCCTACCTGGCCTTTGACGGTCTGTTGACGGTCCCAGGGCATCGTCTTGCTCAGTACGGAGAGTTCGCAGCGCAAGTACGCCGATCAGGGAGGCACCGGGATGAACACCAGCCAGATGACCAGGACCAGCCAGTCCTTCGACGCCGAGGCCCTGCGCCGCGGCATCGAGGAACGCGACGCGGCCACGCTGCTCAGCCTGTACGCCGAGGACGCTGAGCTGCAGGTCGTGGACCACAACGACCAGCCGAGCCGGCCGCGGATCATCCGGGGCCGGACGGCGATCGGCGAGTACTTCGCCGACGCATGCGGCCGGGACATGACGCACAAGATCGAGCGCCTGGTGGTCGGCGACAACGGAGCGGCATTCGTGCAGTCGTGCCGGTACCCGAACGGGGCGCGAGTCCTGTGCATGGCCGTGCTCGACCTGCGCAGCGGCCTGATCACCCGCCAGTCCGGCGTGCAGGCATGGGACGAGTAGCAGGCCGGCTATCAGCAAGCAAGGAGACCGATCATGGCAACGACAGAACACCCAACGGCTGAGCACAAGGACTTTGCGGCGGCCGACGAGGTTCGCACGTTCACCAGCGGCCAGGTGGAACTGCTGCACATCGGCGGCAGCGACATCGGGCGGCTGGTCCTGCAGCCCGGCTGGCGCTGGTCTGAGCACGTCAAGCCGCTCGCTGGCACCGAACTGTGCGAGGCCCCGCATTTCCAGTACCACGTCGCCGGAACCCTGCGGATCGAGATGGCCGACGGCAGCCAGTTCGACGCGGGTCCCGGCCAGGTGACGGCGCTGCCGTCGGGTCACGACGCCTGGGTGGTCGGCGACGAGCCCGTGGTGGTCGTCGACTGGTGGGGCGCCAGCAACTACGCTAGGGACGCTCAGGGCTGAGCCCAGAACGGCACCAGGACAGGCCGCCAGCGGGCTAGCCGGCCGGCGGCCTGCCCGTGATCATCGCCGGTTCCGCGTGACCGCCCCCAGGCGGGGAAGGCCGATGGCATGACAGGTCTAGCAACACCGCAGCCCGGCCGGGACCGCCTCGCGAGCCTGATGGCATGGGCCGGAGCGGCCGGGGTCTACGGCGGCGCGCAGGCCGCGTCCTCATGGCTGGCCTTCCGCGCCCGGGGCACCGGTACTCGGCCGCAGTATGACCGGTTCGAGCAGCCCGCCTTCGCGCCGCCCGGCGAGGTCTTCCCGGTGGTGTGGTCCGGGCTGAACCTGACCACGGCCACCTCGGCCTGGCGGCTGTGCCGCGCCACGGCGCCCGGCGGCAGCGCCGGGCCCGGTGACCAGGCGGCCAGCGACCGGGCGGCCAGCGCCCGGCGCGCGGCGCTGGCCTGGTGGGCGCTGGCCGTGGTGGCCCGCACCGGCTACGTGCCGCTGGCCTTTGGCGGCCGCCGGCACCTCTGGGCCGCCACCGGCGACGCCGGGATGCTGTGCGCGATCATGATCCGCTATGCCGTCGTCGCGCGCCGGGCCGACAAGACCGCCGCCGCGCTCGCCGTGCCCGAGATCGCCTGGACCGCGTTCGCGACCGTGCTGAGCACGGCCGTCGCCAAGAAAAACGGCTGACGCAGCCGCCGCCTGCCCGCGCCGATGTTAATTTCCGGTTACGCGGGTATATGCGCGCTCCCATAGCTCCTCTCGAAGGACCCGCGATGGAAAGCGCTCATATCAGTCCTGCTCGTCGGTCATGGCGGCGCGCGATGGTCGCCATCACCGCGGCCGCCGCCCTCACCGGAACCGGCGGACTTGCCGCTCAGGCCAGCACCGGGCAGGCCAGCACCGCTCAGGCCAGCACCCCCGCGCAGGCGCCGCCCTACAGCTGCGCGCCTAACGGGCCGGCCGGCAGCCAGACCATCTTCGGAACCTACGGCGACGCGAGCGTCATCGGCTGGACGGGCAACAGCGAGGGCGTGACCGCGTGCCTGGGCGGCAGCTTCTTCGTCACCACCGCCAACGGGCCGGGCAGCGGGAGCACCGCGGCCGTGACCGGGACGACCTACGGGTACGGCATCTACAACGACACCAAGACCAGCTGGACCAACGCCGATGGCTACCTGCCGGCGCTGGTCACCAGCTTCGGCCGGGGCGGCGCCCGCGTCTCGATCACCAACTTCGGCGACGAGGTCACGATCGGCGGCCATCGTTACGTCGCCATCTACAGCCGGGTCCAGGTCACCAACCCGACCGCCCGCGCGATCACGCTCAGCCCGCAGGCATCCCCCGGCCTCATCGCGCTGAACTCGGCGCCGGAGCAGGTAGCGCCGCATTCCAGCGTGGACCACGACTACGTCGTCGCCAGCGACCGGTTCGGCGGCAGCTACGCGTTGCCGTCGGCGCAGGCACTAAGCGCCGCGGGCGGCTTCAGCCAGCACTTCGCGCACATGCGGGCCTACTGGAACGGCCAGCTCGCCCAGATCGCTCAGATCACCCGGCTGCCGGACAGCTCCCTCGTCGACGCCTACCGCACCGGGTTCATCTACACCCAGATCATTCGGTCGGGTAACGAGCTCAAGACGGGTGCCAGCGGCTACGACACGGAGTTCAGCCACGACGTCATCGGGATCCTGGCGAACCTGTTCACCCAGGGCTACACGACCGGAGCTCATGGCCTGCTGAACCGGGCCCGGACGGTCATCGGCAGCCAGACCCAGTACGACGACGGGGTGTGGACCTATCCGTGGGTGTGGGCGCTCTACCTGGAGAAGACCGGCGACCTGAAGTTCGTCAAGGCCAACTTCGCCACCGAGGGCCCGGCCGGCAAGTCCGAGCCGAGCATCGAGGACACCGCGCACCTGATCGCCACCGACCGCACCGGCCCGGGCGGGATCATGGAGAAGACCAACGACATCGACGCCAACGGCCTCTGGACGATCGATAATTACGAGTCACTCACCGGCCTGGCGACCTACCGCTGGCTCGCCGAGCAGGTGGGTAACAAGACCGAGGCCAGCTGGGCCGCGAACCAGTACGCCAGCCTGCTGAGCGCCACCAGCAAGACGCTGCGGGCCACGATGTCGACGTATCACCTGACGTACCTGCCGTGCTCGATGACCGAGCCCAATACCGACAACCGGTGCGCCAACGCCGAGGACGCCAACTGGGCGGCACCGTTCCTGTTCGGCCGCTGGGCCTGGGATGGCTACCTGTTCGGCGCGCAGCGCTCCGGGCCGGGCATCACCGCGATCGATGCCACCTACGACTACGGTTTCGCCCGGCTGGCCGGCAAGCTGCCAGCGAACACCTTCGGCGGTTACCCCACTCAGTACTTCAGCACCGCCTACAACGCCGGCTACGGCGAGTGGGGCCTGGCCAGCAATAACCACCGGGACCAGGGCATCCTCAGCTACCAGTTCATGATCGCCAACGGCCAGAGCGGCCCGTACTCGTGGTGGGAGAGCCAGCAGTTCCCCAACCCCGGCGCACCCTGGACCGGCACGCATCCGGAGGCCGGCAACGGCTCGTCACCCCATGCC
>Ga0209839_10000455_pt1 | contig 20738 bp, 18 predicted proteins | sample OrgsoiDNA2013050_FD_185800 | JGI IMG/M metagenome (GOLD analysis project Ga0209839, IMG submission 185800) | Permafrost soil microbial communities from the Arctic, to analyse light accelerated degradation of dissolved organic matter (DOM) -... | ecosystem: Environmental > Terrestrial > Soil >... | reverse complement strand
GCGCAGTTGATGGCTGATGCATCACTGAGGCACTTTTGATCCGATCCGGCCATGATCGGTCGAGCCGCCGAGGTCCGCAGCGACGCGGCTGCCTGCACCTTCGCTCTGGCCTAGTGCAGGATACTTGTTTATAGTGATCTATTATTCACAGTACGCCCCCGCTGCGTCCTTAGATAGTCGCAGCCGCATTATTGCGATCGGCCGGGCGCTGCGGGCCGGTAAATATAATTCCCAAGACGTAGGCAAAGACATGATTCCGAACTGGCTGTGCGCCTAGCCCGCGGCGGAACCGTTGGCCACGGATGCGGGCAGCAGGAGGCGGTCGGCGGCGGGGAGCGGCACCGTGCTGGCGGCGGCTTTTTCGCGGGCGATGAGGGAGCCGAGTTCGGCGATGGTGGTCATGAGGGCGGCGAACACGACGGTGGTGTTCTGGCCGGCTCCGATCCCGACCAGGCTCTGCAGGTTGCGCAGCTGCAGGGCCAGCAGCAGGACTGCTGTCTCGGCTAGCGCCGCGCCGACCGCGATCCAGGCGATGATGCCCACGACTGACTCCTCTGGTCATCGGCGAGCTGATGCGTGGGCAGCCAGTGGTGCCGGGTAGCCGCGGCGGAGAATCGTTCTCCCGCGGTTCACCGATCCTTCGCTCTGCGGTGTCCTGCCGGCGCTGCTGCGAATAACAAATAATTTCGCGGCTCCGCGCGCAACCGCGAGATTTGATGCGGATGCGGATGCCGGGGTCCGGGGTCCGGAGCAACATTTTTGATGTTACTACACTTTCCCGGGTTCCCCTCATTCGCAAATTTCCGGATCCGGCGCTCCGGCGTAGCCCGCCTGCCGAAAAAATGCAGCTCTGGAACGTTGATATCTCCCCGAATACATTATAGCATAAATGCGTAGATCTACAGTGTAGATATGCGCGGGCACAGGCTTGCCACCATCGGGCGGTTACATTCACCGCGGAGCTGACGAGATGACCATTTCATGACTGTGACCCCAGCGCCGGTGAGCCTCCCGAGGATGCCGGCGACGGCCGCAAGCTCCGGTCGGGCCGCCGCTGGCGGTTCTGGCGACTTGGTGCTTGTGCTCAACTCGGGCAGTTCGTCGGTCAAGTTCGCCCTCTTGGTCCCCGGGAGTGGCGAGCGTCTCATGGGGGGGATCGGTGAGCGGCTCGGCACGCCGGAGGCGTTGCTGCGGGTTCAGTGGTTTCCGGCGGCAGCGGTCGAGGAACGGCTTCCCGGAGGCACTCACCAGGCTGTGGTGGCCCGGGTGCTGGATTACCTGGCCGAGGCCGGGCAGGCCGGCGCTCGCCTGCTCGGGGCCGGTCACCGGGTGGTCCATGGCGGAGAGTGGTTCACCTCGTCGATCCGGGTGGACGACGCAGTCATAGCAGCGGTGCGCTCGTTGAGTCACCTGGCGCCGCTCCACAACCCGGCGAATCTGGCCGGCATCGAGGCTGTGCGTGCCGTCCTGCCCGACTTGCCGCAAGTCGCCGTGTTCGATACCGCGTTCCACCAGACGATGCCGCCGCACGCTTTTCGCTACGCGGTTCCCGAGGAGTGGTACACCGAACACGGGGTGAGGCGTTACGGGTTCCACGGCACCAGTCACCGCTTCGTCAGCGAGCAGGCCGCCTCCATGCTGGCCCGGCCACCAGGCGGGCTCCGGCTGGTCACCGCGCACCTGGGCAACGGGTGCAGTGCGACGGCGGTGCGCGACGGCGTGTCGGTGGATACGACCATGGGGCTCACCCCGCTGGAAGGGCTGGTGATGGGGACCCGCTCCGGCGATGTCGATCCGGGCCTGCTCAGCTACCTGGCCGGCCGGACCGGCCTGAACGCCGACGAGCTCACCCGGGCGCTGAACGTCGACAGCGGGCTTGAGGGGCTGTCCGGCGTGGGCCATGACATGCGCACCGTCGTCGCCGCGGCCGCCGGCGGAAACGAGCGGGCCCGGCTCGCCCTCGAGGTTTTCGTGCACCGGCTGTCCAAGGCGATCGCCGGGCTGGTGGTCGGGCTGCAACGGCTCGACGCGCTGGTCTTCACCGGCGGCATCGGGGAAAACAGTGCCGTCGTCCGTAGCCTGGTGCTCGGCCGGCTGGGTTTCCTCGGCCTGGCTGAGGACGTCCGGGCCAATGCCGACCATGGCCGGCGGACCGGGGGGCGCATCAGCGTGGCCGGCCCGGTCCTGGCGCTCGTCGTGCCGACGGACGAGGAGCTGCTGATCGCCCGCGACACCGCCCGCGTCATCGCCGCCGGCCGACGGTCTTTCGCTACTCCGATGATGTCGTGACCCGGACCTTGCTGGTCGTGCCCACCGCGGCTGGCGCCAGCCTGGCCAGGACCTGCCTCGGCCTGGTTCGGGCCCTGGACCGGCGGGGCGTGAACGTCGCCTTCGTCAAGCCGGTGGCGCAGCCCCGGGCCGACGGTGGCCCCGACCGCTCGATTGCGCTGGCTAGGGCCGCAACTGCGCTGCGTCCTCCAGATCCGCTGTCCACCGCCCGGCTGGAACAGCAGCTCGGATCGGGTGGGCTCGACGCCGTACTCGAGAAGATCGTCGCTGCCTGGCAACCGGTCTATGACCGATCCGATGTTGTCGTCGTCGAGGGGCTCAACCCGGGTCCGGCCAAGCTGTACGCCAGCGGACTCAACCAGGCGCTCGCCAAAGCGGTCGACGCCGACGTCCTGCTGGTCGCCAGCTGGCCGGCGCCGGGCTCGGGCCAGAGCGAGGACCGGGCCGACCGCACGGCGGGGCCCGGGCCAGGCCCGGCCGCGGGCACCATCGAGCGTCTGGCCGAGTCGCTTGCTATCACGGCCAGCGGTTACTGGTCGGGTGAGCACGCACGCGTGGTCGGCTGCGTGGTCAACGGCGTGCCGGCGGGGGACCCGTCGGCGGCAGCGCAGCTGGGCGAGGCGCTGGCCCAGCACGGGCTCCGCCTCATCGCCGCGGTGCCGCACCGGCTCGAGCTGACCTGGTTGCGGGTACGCGACCTGGTCCGCGAGCTAGGCCCGCGGGTGGTTAGCGAGGGTGACCTGTCCCGGCGTATCAAAGAGGTGGCGGTGTTCGCCCAGGGCGTCCCTGGCGGCCTTCGCGTGCTCACCGAGGGCCGGCTCGTCGTGGTCCCCGGAGACCGCCATGATGTCGTCATGGCTGCCTGCCTCGCCGCGCTCAGCGGGACCCGGCTGGCCGCCCTGCTCCTTACCGCCGGGACCGACCCGGACCCGCAGGTATGGGAGCTCACCCGGGCTGCGTGCGCCACCGGCCTGCCCATTCTTGTGGTCGACGACGACAGTTACGAGACCGCGTCGCGGGTGCGTGACCTCGACCCGGGATTGCCGATCGACGACCTGGAACGGATCGAGGGAGTGGTAGATAACATCGCCGATGCGCTGGACGCGTCCTGGCTGGAGTCGCTGCGCAGCTCCTCTCGGTCTCGCCGGCTCAGCCCCGCCGCCTTCCGTTTCCAGCTGGTCGGGCTCGCCCGCGCCGCCGACGCGTGCGTGGTGCTGCCCGAAGGCACCGAGCCTCGCATCGTGCAGGCCGCGGTGGCGTGCGCGGAGCGAGGCATTGCCCGCAGCGTGCTGCTGGGACCGCCCGACCAGGTCGCCGCGCTGGCCCGCAGCCTCGGACTGCAGCTGCCCGACGGCGTCACCGTGGTCGACAACCGGGCCGCCGCCGAGCGCTACGTCGCCCCGCTGGCCCAGCTGCGGCGGCACAAAGGCTGGACCGAGGAGATGGCACGCGATCACCTCGCCGATCCCATCACGGTCGGCACCATGATGCTCAAGCTGGGCGAGGTCGACGGCATGGTCGCGGGCGCGGTTCACACCACCGCGGCCACGGTTCGCCCGGCGCTGCAGATCCTGGGCACCAGGCCAGGCAGCCGGCTGGTGTCGTCGGTGTTCTTCATGTGCCTGCCCGACGAGGTCGTCGTCTACGGCGACTGCGCCATCAACCCCCGGCCCGACGCCGAAGACCTGGCCGACATTGCCATCCAGAGCGCGGCCTCGGCTCGGGCCCTTGGCATCGAGCCCCGGGTGGCGATGATCAGCTTCAGCACCGGCACCTCGGGTACGGGCAGCGACGTCGACAAAGTCACCGAGGCGACCCGGATCGTGCGTAAACGCGAACCCGGTCTGGCCGTCGACGGCCCGTTGCAGTACGACGCGGCCGCGATCGCTTCGGTGGCGCAGAACAAGCGGCCATCCAGCGCCGTGGCGGGGCGCGCCAACGTCTTCATCTTCCCGGACCTCGACACCGGCAACACCACCTACAAGGCCGTGCAGCGCAGCGCGCAGGTTGTCAGCATCGGCCCGATGCTCCAGGGCCTCGCCAAGCCGGTGAACGACCTCAGCCGCGGTGCCCTGGTGGACGACATCGTCTACACCCTGGCGCTTACCGCCATCCAGTCTCGCGCCCGCTAGCCGTTCCGCCGGGCATCGGACAGCTCCTCGGAGGCATCCGCTTGATATACTTAGCAAATGCTCACTATACGCACCAGCCTCTCCTTGGCCGCCGCCATGGAGCCGGGTCGTGCCGGTGGACTCCCCGGCGTCTTCACCGGTAGCAAGACAGGCTCGCCGGCCTGCCCTGAGCAGGCGAGGTGAGCAGGACCCGGTACGCCCTCAACGGTGAGTTGCGGATCGCTTACGAGCTGCGCGGAACTATGCACCGGCGGCGGCCATGGCTGGTTCTGATCCAGGGGATGGGTTTCGACCGGGCCGGGTGGGAGCCGGTGCAGCGGAAACTGCGGCGCCACTTCCGGCTTGTGCTGGCGGACAACCGGGGGTGCGGGCGCAGCGACCGGCCGGCCGGATTGTTTGCCGTAGCCGACATGGCCGGCGATATCGTCGCCGTGCTCGATGCTGCTGGCATCCGCAGGGCCCACGTGCTGGGGGCGAGCCTGGGCGGGATGGCGGCCCAGGAACTGGCGGTTACCCACCCAGAGCGGGTCGACGGTCTCGTCCTTGCCTGCACGACACCGGGCTGGCCCTTCGCCTACCCCATGCCCGGTGCCTCGGTCCGGCTGATCCTGGCGACCGCCGGCCTGACGGCCGAGGTGGCGCGGCGCCGCCACACGGAGAATGCCCTGTCTGCGCGCACCGTCCGGGACCATCCAGGACTCGTCGATCGCCTAGTCGAGCTGCAGGGCTCCCAGCCAGCGGACCCGCGAGCCCGGTCGGCCCAGGCGGCGGCGGGAGCGCTGTACGCCGGGCGCTTGCGGCCAGCGCGCATCCTGGCGCGCACGCTGGTCCTGCATGGCGGCGCGGATACCGTGGTCGACCCGCGCAACGGCAGGCTGCTCGCGGACCGGATCCTGGGCGCTCGGCTCGTGACCTTCCCTGACCTGGGCCATCTGCTTTTCTGGGAGGATCCAGACGGCTTCACCGATGCGGTGACATCGTTCCTGCGGGCCGGATGCGGACGCCAGGAAGTACCAACCCGCCGCCGTGTCCGGCACGGCGCTTGGCGCCGGACCGGAACACTTTGGGCGCGGCTGGCGGATGCCCGGCCCCACGTATGCGGGATCCCCAGCTCAGGCGATTAGAACTGGAAGACGACACGGGCCGGGACAGTGCCGGCCAGGACGTCGTCAATGGACTGGTTGACCTCGTCGATCTTGCGGTCGACGGCGATAACCTTGGTGCGGCCGGCGGCGTGCAGGGCGAAGACGTCGGCGAGGTCGTTACGGGTCCCGACGATCGAGCCGATGACAGTCTTGCCGTTGATCACGGTGTCGAAGATCGGCAGACTCAGCGTCGCATTGTCAGCAGGCAGCGCGACGCACACCAGCCGCCCGCCGCGGCGCAGCGACCGGTAGGCCTGGTCGAACGCCCCGGGTGACGCCGCCAGCGCGACGGCCACATCGGCGCCGCCGAGTGCCTGGATCGCCTCGACCGGATCGGTAGTCAGCGCGTTGACGACATGGTCGGCGCCCAGTTCGGTGGCCATCGTGAGCTTGTTGTCTTCGATGTCCACCGCGATGACGAACCCGCCGGCGATGCGGGCGTACTGCAGGGCCAGGTGTCCCAGACCGCCGACGCCGAAGATCGCGACCGTCTCGGCGGGAGCGACCCGGGCGACCTTGATCGCCTTGTAGGTCGTCACGCCCGCGCACGTCAGGGGGGCGGCGTCCCGGGAGGGGATGCCCTTTGGTACCGGCGCGGCGAACGCGGCGGGGACGACAGCGTACTCGGCGAATGTGCCGTTGACGGAGTAGCCCGAGTTCTCCTGCTTCTCACACAGCGTCTCCCACCCGCTGTTGCAGTAGCGGCACTCGCCGCACGCGTAACCGAGCCACGCGATCGCGACCCGGTCGCCGATCGCCCGGGTGCTTACCCCCGTGCCGAGCTTCTCGACATAACCGACGCCCTCGTGTCCAGGAATGAACGGCGGTGTCGGCTTGACCGGCCAGTCGCCATGCGCGGCGTGGATGTCGGTATGGCACAGCCCGCTCGTCTCGATCCGGACTAGTACCTCACCCGCGCCGGGCTGGGGAATCGGAAGATCCTGCACCTGCAAGGGGGAGTGGAAATCGGTGACAACTGCTGCTCTCATGATGGGCTCTATTCAGGGGGTGAAAGGACGTTTTCGCCGGGTGCATCCGACGAAACGCAGATGGGGGAGCGGGTGACGAAGTGAAGGTTTTCCCCAGCTGGTAGTGAGAAGTCTTCGGGTTCGCCGAGGGCGACATCAAGCAGGAACTGTTCCTGGTGCCAGGCTTGGTCCAGGCGCTTGTCGATATAGAACGGGCATCCGTCGATCTCGCCAAGCAGGACGTCAATGTCGCCGATAAGGAATTCTCCGACGGGAAAGCACATCGGTGTGCTGCCGGCGCAGCAGCCGCCGGATTGAACGAACATCACCGGGGCGCCCCGGACGGCGCGCAGGAGGCGGATCGCCTCGCGCGCGGCCGGGGTCGCGGTGATGCGTGCCAGCCCAGTCGACTCGGACATCGCGGGTCTTAGAACAGCCCGAGCGGTTTGGTGCTGTAGCTGACCAGCAGGTTCTTCGTCTGGCTGTAGTGATCCAGCATCATGAGGTGGTTCTCACGGCCGATGCCCGAGATCTTGTAGCCACCGAACGAGGCGCCTGCCGGGTAACATTTAAAAAAGATAATTAGCAATTTCTGACCAGCTGTAAGCGGTCACGAAAAAAGGCTTTTGGTCATTTTTCGAAATCCACGCCAGATTCCAAAAAGTGGCCCAGAGCAATTTCTAATGGCCGTTGACACGCAACCATGTACGGCGTCAGGCAGAAAAGCCGGCCGCCGCAGCCGCGACTGGATCTGGCGGGCTGCTGCTCCGGGAGGCCGGGCACTTCGAGCCGGCGGCCAGGCGCAAGCACGGAGTGTCACCCGGCACTAGGGCCGGCCGGGTGCTCGTCGAAGAAGCGGATGAACTCGGCGCTGGCGTCCGGCCCGTGGGCGTCGGTGTAGGAGCCGTGCGGGACACCACCGGACCAGGCATGCCCGGCCTGGTGGATGATCCAGCGCTCTGCCAGGGCCGCGCCCGCGGGGTCCTGGTAGCAGGTGCGGGTGTAGGCATGCCCGCCGGGCACCTGCCCCCTGGTCACCGCGGTAGGCGGGGTGCCCGGGCGGCCGTCCGGGCTGGCCGCCGCCAGGACGTCGTCGATGAGGCCCGCGGCGTTGGCGGGGGCCACAGTCGCATCCCTGTCACCATGGAAGACGATCAGCGGCAGGGGGCGGCCCTGGCGCCGGGCCGGTCGTGACGGGCCCTGCTTCATCACCGCGAACGCGGAGGTCACGTCGCCGGCGGCGGCGTAGGGCAGCCCGGAGTGCACGCCGACGGCGGCGTAAAGATCGGGGTAGATCGCAGCCATCACCGCGGCCATCGCGCCCCCGGCGGAAAACCCGGCCACGTACACCCGGGAGGCATCTGCCCCGTAGCGATCGGTGACCTGGCGGGTGATCCCGGCTATCAGCGACGGCTCGCCGGCGTCGCGGCGCTGGTGACCGGGGACGAACCAGTTCCAGTACTTGCCCGGGTTCGCCGAGCGGGGCTGTTCAGGGTAGGCGACGAGGAATGCCTGACGCTCGGCGAGGTCGTTCATGCCGGTGGCGGCGGCGAAGATCGCCGCGTCCTGGGTGCCGCCGTGCAGCATCACGACCAAAGGCAGCGGGCTGCCGGTGTGGCCGGCCGGAACGTAGAGCCGGTAGTCGCGGGTGCCGGCGGCGTTGGCGTAGGAGAAGGCCTCAAACCGGCCGGCCGGCCGCTCCATGGCCGGAGCCTCGGGCCGGTGCGGCCAGTGCAGACCCCGGGCGCCTCCGCTGGGGACCGTGCGGCGGCGGTTAACCCAGCCGGAATGGACCCGCCGCCCCAGTTGAGTCCCGTCGCCGGCGCGCAGCGCTGGCGGGGGATCGGGGTCGCGGCCAGGCGTGCTACCGGTCTCCTCCCCGGCGGATGGCGCATCCGGCGTCCGCCAAGCCGCCGCCGGGCTGGCCAGAGTCCGCTGGATCAGCGCGGTGGCCTCGACCAGGCGGCCCTGGCGGGTCAGCCGGGTGGCCTCAGCCATCGCCTTCATCTGGCGTGCGTCCATGGCGGTGTCCCTTCTCGTGGTTGTCTCCTGCTGGGGCCTGCGGTTCGGGCAGCCGTGCCAGCGGCGGCGGGTTAGGCGGTGCGAGGCGCCAGGGCGGCCTTCACCGCTGTGGGGGCCCGGAAGGCGCCGAGCACCTCCACCGAGGCAATCGTGGCCAGGGCCAGCTGGGGGGAGACATCGGCGGCGATGCTGGCCAGCCCGAGCACCCGGATGTGGATCATCTGCCCGGCGTCGCGGATCTCCTCCAGGTCGCGACGTGTGTAGTGACAGCTGCCCAGAGTCAGAGTGCGCCGGGCCGCCGTCTGGTCGAGCGCCTCACCCCGGGTGGCGAGCTGGGTACGGATAGCCGTGCGGATGAAATCGGTGCGGTTGGTGTAGAAGCCTTCCTGGACCAGCAGGTCGATCTGCCCGAGGTCGACCAGTCCCAGGTTGATAGTGATCTTCTCGGTCTTCTCTCTCTCACCCGCGGCCATCCCTCTACCATCTCCCAGCCATCTTCTTACCATCCATATGGATGGTATCTTCAGGAGTCGCGACAGCGCAATGGGTCAGCGGTGACCTATGTGCTTGCCGGTCTCCGGGCAGCAACGGACATAGCTGATCCGGGTGAGTCTGCTGGGTTGAGCACTTCAGCCGAGGAACCCGGCTCGTGCTTCCGGCGGCCCGGAATGGCAGGTTCGCTTGACAAACCAAGCAAGCGCTAAGTATAGTTAGCAACAGAACCCCGAGGAGGATTCATGACAGACATCGACACCTACACCGTGGGCCAGCAAGTTCAAGAAGAGATCCTGAAGACGGTTCGCAACAGCCAGTCAGCAGTAGTCGAAGCCGTCCAGACCTGGGCCCGCACGGTCCAGTCAATGACGCCGGCGATGCCGGATGTGAACATGTCATTTGCCGACAACCTGCCCAAGCCGCAGGAGCTCATCGCGAGCGCCTACGACTTCGCCGGGCAGCTGCTGGCCAGCCAGCGGAATTTCGCCGAGGATGTCCTCAAGGCGACCGCGCCGATGCTCGCCGGCCAGGATGACTCTCCGGCCAGGAAGAACGGCTCAATGGCGAAGTAACCCCATAAGCGCGCGGCGAACCATGCACGGTTCGCCGCGCCATCGTGGTGCCTGCGACATTTAAGTAAGTGTCTGGTAGATGGATCGGTTGCGCCTGATCCGCTGGACCGTGGCCGCCCGGCACCGCCCGGCACCGCCTCCGCGGCCCAGCCCCCCCACGCTTCCCCGTCAGCCCGCCCCACCCCAGCTGACCCACCCGGCCCACATTCGCTCACCAGTACGATAATATGGAACATTATCGTGGAAGATCCGGCTTCAGTGGAGAAACAGGTACCCTATCAGGTACCGGATCTTCCGTGGAAGCCGGATCTTCCATGATCTTTCCGGAGTCCGGCGCACCACGACACGCTTGCTTACCACGACGCACACCGGCATCACCGCAGGGACCAGATCACCACGCGTGAGCGGGCGCAGAGCACGATATCGAGGCCATCGGCGCCTGGAGCATTGATCAAACGCTCAGTAAGAAGACGTTCGGCATCTGCCAGGGAAATGATCCTGCACAGGCTGACAGGTCGCCACTAGCTGGTACGACTGTGCGCATCTCGGCCTGTCCCAGCGTCGGCACGCTGCCACTCCGCGAACACTGCACCGCGAACACTGCACCGCGCGGCACCGAGGTGACCAGCCAATAACGTTGGACATTCCGCTGGCGCGGAGCCTGGTTACCGGACTGCGCGGCCGATCGGGGCATGCCGGGCTCGGGGATCGTCTTCCTCAAGGAGGAAAGATGACATGCTCGACGAAAGGCCTCCGGCTGCAAAGCGGACAGCGACAGCGGACATCGGGCACCGTACGGCCTGACCCGGCGCTGTGGCAACGTCGCAGCCCCGAGCGAATCAGGAAGGAGCGGGGTGGGGCATGGGCGTCGATCAAGGTTCCGGGGTGCGGGTGCTGGAGGATTCGCTGACGAACAAGGGCACCGCGTTCTCCGAGGAGGAGCGCTCCGCGCTGGGCTTGCGTGGCCTGCTGCCGACCGTGGTGGAGACGCTGGAGCAGCAGGTGCGCCGCAGGTACCAGGCCTACCAAGAGCAGCCAAGCGACGTGGCCAGGCACATTAACCTGCGCGCGCTGCAGGACACCAACGAGATCCTGTTCTACCGGCTGGTGTGCGATCACATGGAGGAGATGCTGCCGGTCCTGTACACCCCGACGGTGGGGCTGGCCTGCCAGCGCTTCAGCGAGATCTACCGCCGTCCGCGCGGCCTTTTCATCGCCTACCCCGACCGCGACCGGATCCAGGAGATCCTGCGTAACCGGCTCAGGCGGGAGGTCGATGTCATCGTCGTCACCGACGGGCAGCGGGTTCTGGGCCTGGGTGATCAGGGCATCGGCGGCATGGGCATCCCGATCGGCAAGCTGTCGCTGTACACGGTGCTGGGCGGCATCGACCCGGCGCGCACCCTGCCGGTGCTCCTAGACGTCGGCACCGACAACCCCGGGCTCCTGGATGACCCCATGTACCTCGGCTGGCGGCACCCCCGTATCGCCGGCCCCCGCTACGACGACTTCGTCGACCGGTTCGTCCAGGCCGTGTGCGCCGAACTGCCGGGTGTGCTGCTGCAATGGGAGGACTTCGCCACGCCGCATGCCCTGCCGCTCCTGGAGCGCTACCGCGACCAGGTGCTCTGCTTCAACGATGACATCCAGGGCACGGCTGCCGTTGTGCTGGCCGCGCTGTCCGCGGGGGCAGCGGCCACCGGGTCGCGGCTGCGCGACCAGACCGTGATGATGCTCGGTGCCGGGTCGGCTGGCATCGGAGTCTGCGAGCAGGTCGTGCGGTCGATGGTGGCCGACGGCCTGTCCGAGCAGGACGCCCGCGCCAGGATCTGCGTGGTCGACATCAACGGCCTGCTCACCACGGACCGCCCGGACCTCAGCCGGGCGCAGCGCCGTCTGGCCCAGCCGCCGGGCGCCGTGCCCGGCACCGAACCTGGCCGGCCAGCCGGCCTCACCGATGTGATCGACGCGGTGCACCCGACCGCGCTCATCGGACTGTCGGCCGCGTCCGGGGCCTTCACCGAACAGGTCGTGCGCCGCATCGCCGCGCACGCCAGACGGCCGATCATCATGCCGCTGTCCAACCCGACCAGCCGCAGCGAGGCCCGTCCGCAGGACCTCGCCGACTGGACCGAAGGCCGCGCGCTCGTCGCCGCCGGCTCGCCGTTCCCGCCTATGCGGATCGGTGACGCCAGCATCCCCGTCGCCCAGTGCAACAACGTCTACATCTTCCCCGGGATCGGCCTGGCCGTGACCGCTGTCGGGGCGACTCGCGTGACCGACGGCATGATGACCGCGGCGGCCGCCGCGGTCGGTGACGCCGCCACGATCCGGCTCGACCCGCACGGGACAGTGCTGCCCGGCCGGGCCCAGCTGCCCGGCATTGCCACCGTCGTGGCGAGCGCCGTCGCGAGGGCCGCAGTAGCCGATGGGGTCGCGCCCGCGCTCACCGATGACCAGATTGACCAGGCCATCCACCGCACCCGCTGGCTACCCCGCTATCAGTCCTAGGAAGCTACCTGGTGGTGAGCCGGTAGGGGATGGTGCAGATGACCACGTCGGTGCTGGCGCGCAGGACGGTGGCCAGCAGCAGGCCCCGCTGGTTCTGCAGGATCCGGTAACGCCACCGGCGTGGCTGGATCTCGGGGATGAGCACGGCGACCTGCAGGCCGCCCTGCTGTGCCTGCCGGACGTAGTCGACGACCGGGTGCACGAGCGAGCGGTGCGGGCTATCCAGGGTCTCGAGCGGTACCCCCGGGTTCCAGCGGTCCCAGTCAGCGCGGAAGGCGGCGCCCTGCGCGGCTTCGGGGTGGACGCTGACGGCGATGACGTCGTCGCCGAGGGACAGCGCCGCGTGCAGGGCGTGCTCGGTGAGCTTGCTGATCTCGCTGACCGGCACGATCACCAGGCTTTTGGCCGCCCGCGGCCGGTCCGGGATGCGTCCTAGCTCGAGTTCGAGCTCCGCCGCCTGGTAGTAGCTCTGGATCCGGGCGAACAGCAGCATCAGGGCCGGCCCGGTGAGCACCACCACCCAGGCGCCGGAGGTGAACTTGCTGGCGATGAAGACGGCGGCGGCGGTCGCGGTCAGGACCGCGCCGGTGCCGTTAAGGGCGGCTCGCAGCCTCCAGCGCGGGGAGCGCTGGCCGTGCCAGTGCCGGACCATGCCGGTCTGGCTGATGGTGAATCCGATGAACACCCCGATCGCGTACAGCGGGATCAGCCGGGCGGTCACCGCGTTGACCGCGACCAGCATGACGCCCGCGAGCACGGCCAGGGTGATCACGCCGTAGCGGTGCACCGGCCGCTCGGCCCGAAGACCCAGCAGGTGGGGCAGCCGGTTGTCGTCGGACAGCAGGCTCATCAGCACCGGCAGGCCGCCGAAGCTGGTGTTGGCGGCTAGAGCCAGGACACCGGTGACGGCGATGTTGACCGCGTAGTACGCCCAGCCGGTACCGAACGATCCGGCCGTGATCTGGGCCAGGACGGTGACGCCGCCGCGGGGCGCGATGTGCTCGCGCCGGATCAGCACCGACAGCCCGATGAGCATCGTGCCGAGCAGCGCGCCGAGCATCAGCTCGGTGCGCTGGGCTCGCCGGGCGCGCGGCGGGCGGAAGGCGGGGACCCCGTTGGCGATGGCTTCGATCCCGGTCAGCGCCGAGCAGCCGGCCGAGAAGGCCTTCAGGATCAGGATCACGCCGATCGCCTCGCTGATGCGGGCCGGCTGCGCGGTGCCGACGACCGCGGCCGGATGTGAGCGCATCAGGCCGGCGATGATGACCCCGAAGATCGAAGCCAGGAACGCCACCATCGGCAGCATCAGGACCCGCGCGCTCTCGGCGATGCCCCACAGGTTGACGGCCGTGATCAAGACCAGGCCGGTCAGGCACATCGCCAGCAGATGGTGCGCCAGTGAGGGGAACGCCGAGGCCAGGCTGGCCGCCCCGGCGGCGAGGCTGACCGCGACGGTCAGCACGTAGTCCACCACCAGGCTCGCGGCCGCCAGCAGGCTGACCGTGGCGCCCAGGTCTTTCTTGCCCACCGCGTACGCCCCGCCGCCGCTCGGGTGCACCGCGATGACCTGGCAGTAGGACACGACAAGCACTGCGAGCAGGCCGGCGATGGCCAGGGTGACAGGCAGCGTCAGGCCCAGCGCGGACGTCCCGGCCGCCGCTAGCACAAGCACGATGGCCTCGGGCCCGTAGGCCACCGAGCTGAGCGCATCGAGCGACAGCGCGGCCAGCCCCTCCACGCTGGTCAGATGGTCCTTGCCGCCTTCCCCGTGCCGTAGCGGCACCCGTGGCCGGACCTTCTTCGACGCTGTTCCAGAACCCATCGGTGCCTTCCCCGCGGGCATCCCCGCGGCCGCTTTCCAGTCCTAGCCCCGGCCACGGGCCCCTCCCCGGGCTCCCGGCCGGACGGCATGGCCGACGCGAGACAAGAACGCGTCCATTTGACCACGTGCCCGCACCGGCGGGATCGCCGCCGCGGCCCACCTGGCCATGGTGCTCGTGATCTTCCTCGTGATAACTTCAGCTTGTTGCCCTGGACCTCGGCCGCAGATCTATTCGCGAATGTCGCGAGATGCCGGGAGCAACTGGTGCTGGAATTCAGCGAGAAGCCCCGCGCTCGTCCCTCGGTCGGGCCCAGCGCGCGGGGCCCGGACGCCCGTCTCTTCCCTGATCGCCGGGGAAACCCATGCTTAACGTGGGCCTCAGTATCCCTGCCGCCGACGGTCGGGCTGTGGTCGCTTTGTGCGGCGAGTTTAACCTGGCCGACGCCCCGGGGGTCGCTTCCCATCTGATCACGGCCGTGGCGGCCTGCGGGCCGTCGGTCATCGTTGACCTGGCGGGCCTGCAGAGCATCGGCTATAGCGGTCTGGCGGTGCTGCTGCGGATACGGAAATGGACTCGCCGAAGCGGTGGTGACCTTGCGCTCGCCGCCCCGCAGCCGACCGTGCGCCGGGTGCTGGAAGCCAGCGGCCTGATCGATGTCTTCTCGGTGTACCGCAGCGTAGACCAGGCCGCCAGCGGCGCGAGACACGTTCCGCCGCCGGCACCGCCGCCGCCGGTCCAGGTCAGCATGGTTTCCCGGCCTGAACATCGGCGACCGGTATACCGCATGCCCTGTCATTCGCCGGCCCGGCTGCTGTACCGAAGCGGGACGTGCCGGTCGCGGCACACTCCGCGTGACACCTGCGGTAAGCGGCGCTCACCCGGAGGGAGGACCGTGGCCTGACCCCATCCTGGGCCCCTTAGGTCGTTGTCGGGGCGGGTAATTTGCCGCCGCCGTTACCGTGATCTAACCTGGCATTTATAAGGGGAAGACGCATCACGCTCGCGAGTGCACGATTACCTATTTATCTGCCCTGGACCTCGGCGCTTCTGTTTGATCTTCTGCGAAACCGAGGTGGGCATGGCAGCACTTCTGGCAGGAACCGTATCTGCCCCTTCCCGGACAGTATCTGTCGGTTCATGGCCAGCATCTGTCACCGAACTATCTGTCACCGAACCGGCGCCGGTCTCGCTCGCCCCGCCCGACCGGATGTTCAATAAGGACCTGGCCGGGCTGGATGACCAGGCGCTGCTAGCTATCGTCCGGCTGTTGCCGCAGGCCAGCGAGCGGCGGATGGCGGCGTGCGAGCTCCTGGTCATCCGGTATAAGGGGCTGGTCTGGTCCTGCGTGCGACGGTACAGAGGCAGCCCCGAGCAGGCGGAAGACCTAGCGCAGGTGGGGTACGTCGGCTTGGTGAAGGCGATCAACAACTTCGATCCGGCCCTTTGCCGCGGTCTGGCCACGTACGCGCAGCCGTGCATCAGCGGCGAGATCAAGCGGCACTTCCGCGACAAGCGCTGGCAGCTCCATGTCCAGCGCTCGGTGCAGGATCTGATTCTCCAGGTCCGGGCGGCGACCGGGGAGCTGACCCAGGATCTGGGCCGGACGCCAACCGAATCCGACCTGGCCAGCTACCTCGGGGTCAGCGCGGCGGACCTGCGCCAGGCCCAGCAGGCTGAGCTGGCCTTCCAGCCATCCTCGCTGGACGCGCCGCTGGCCGGCCAGCCTGGCCTGAGTACCCTGGCTGACTGCCTCGGCGGTGAGGATCCGCGACTGGACCACATGCTCAGCATCCGGGCCGTCGGCACGCACTGGGGCGAGCTGGCCCCGCGTGAGCAGGCCGTCCTGGTGATGGACTTTCGCGACGGCCTGACGCAGACGGAGATCGGCCGGCGACTTGGCATCTCGCAGATGCACGTCTCCCGGCTGCGCGCCCGTGCGCTGGGCCATCTCCGCTCGCGCCTGCTCGACCTGGCGGATACGCCTGCCGGCGCCCGTCACGACAGCGGCGGGTATCCGGGGTAAGATCTGGTACGAAGCTGGTGGAAATTCGCCGCTGGGTCGGGACCCCGCCTTGCTGCTGAAGCAGGAAGGCATCCTTTATGCTCAGTGTGGATCTGACCACCCGTGACTGCGATGGTCACGTTATCGTCGTGTTGCGCGGAGAGCTTGACGTAGTCGACGCTGCTGGTGTCGTGGCCGCGTTCGTGGTGATCGTGGCTCGCCAGCCGGAGATCATCGTCGATCTAGCCGGGCTGGAGTTCATCGACTCGAGCGGGGTGGCCGCGCTGGCGCGGGGGCGGAAGCTGGCCCGGCACGCCGGGGGCGACCTGCTCCTGGCCGCGCCGCGGCGTGAGGTGCTGCGGGCCCTTAGCCTGACCAGCCTGTTCGACGTTTTCCCCGTCCACGCCAGCGTGGACAAAGCCGCCCGGCGGACGGCCGCGGCCAGGGCCGGGCGCCTCGCCCTCGCCCTCGCCGTCGCGACATGATCCCGGCCCGGTCCTCCGTGTGACCGGCTGTCCACCGGGGCCTGCGGGGATGACATATAACCGGCGGGCCCGGATCTGGAGCCTGGTCGCGGAGCAGGCGGCCATTCGCGGCGGGCGGGTATCGGCCGCGGATGCGTGCGTGGCGGCCGTCGCCGCGGTCGAGGTCACCGGGGCGTGGCTGCTCGCCGCGAGCGGGGCTGAGTCAGGTCACCTTATGCGGGTCACCGATGAGGTCAGCGAGCTGACGGCCGAACTCCAGCTGACGCTGGGGGAGGGCCCGGGCCCGGATGCCGCTGCTTCCGGCGGGCCGGTGCTGGCCTCCGATATGGGCGAGCCGGAGGCCGGCTACCGCTGGCCCGTGTTCGCCCCGGCGGCCCGCCTCGCCGGGGCCGCGGCCATCTTCGCGTTCCCGCTGCAGGTGGGGGCGATCCGGACCGGGGTGATGGGCCTGTACCGGGCGCGAACCGGCCCGCTAAGCACGTTCCAGCTCGGGGACGCGCTGCTCTTCGCCGATACTGCGACCCTGCTGCTGCTCGACGCTCAGGACCAGACGGCGAGCGGCGTCGCGGAGTCGGCGGGGTCTACCGGGTCTGGCCCAGGCGGCCAGACCGCGGAACTGACCCGGCACCGCGCCGAGATCGATCAGGCCACCGGGATGCTCACCGAGCAGCTCGGCGTCGGCATCGCGGAGGCCTTTATCCGGTTGCGCGCCTACGCGTATGCTCATGATCGGAGGCTGTCCGATCTGGCCCGCGACATCGTCGCGCGGCGCCTGTGGCTGCATCCTGACCCAGATCCACGCAAGGAAGAGGAAGAGCAGGCGTGACGATACGCGCGCTTACCCATGCTGGCCGATCGTGCCTGTTGCTGAGAGGGTGACCGGGGATGGACGGAGCGTTGCTGTCAGATACGTTCGTCGAGCTGACTGACACGATGGTGGCCGGCTTCGACATGATCGACTTCCTGCACGTGCTGACCAACCGCAGCGTGCAGCTGCTTGATGTCTCCGCGGCCGGGCTGCTGCTGGCTGACCCGCGCGGTGAGCTGCGCGTGGTGGCCGCCTCCAGCGAAGCCGCCAGGCTGCTTGAGCTATTCCAGATACAGAGCGATCAGGGCCCCTGCCTGGACTGCTTCCGGTCGGGCCGGCCCGTCCAGTCCGCGGACCTGGCGGCCGAAGCGCAGCGGTGGCCGCGGTTCGCGCCCGTCGCCCGGGAGGCCGGATTCGCCGCCGTGCAGGCCCTGCCGATGCGGCTGCGCGAGCAGGTCATCGGCGCGCTGAACCTCTTCCGGGCTCACCCGGGCCCCTACGACCCCGCGGACATCCGCGTCGGCCAGGCCCTGGCCGACGTGGCCACCATCAGCCTGCTGCAGGAGCGCAGCATGCGCCACAACGACACCCTCAACGAGCAGCTGCAGACCGCACTGAACAGCCGGGTCATCATCGAGCAGGCCAAGGGCAAGCTGGCCGAGCGCCTCGGCCTGGACATGGACCAGGCCTTCAACCTGCTGCGTGACTACGCCAGGACTAGCAACCGCCGCCTGTCCGACCTGGCCCAGGCGTTCGTGGACGGCACCGACACCCTCACCAGCCTTACTGCGGGTACGTCCCAGCCGCGGCTGGGCGGCGACGGACATCCGCGCCGGCCGGCCGCCAGGCCCAGGTTGTAACCGGCGCCTATGTGCTTCTCGCCTCAGGCCGACGTCGCGGGCGGCGTGCTTATCTGCGCCATCGGCATCGACGCGGTCCGCCATATCCGCCAGCGCCGCGAGTTCATCGCGCTGGCGTGGATCCCCGTGCTACTCGGGGCCCACCAGTTCATCGAGGCGCTGGTCTGGCTATGGCTTCAGGGTCATGTGCCGCGCGGGATCGGCCACGTCGCGCTGTGGGCTTACCTGCTGATCGCCTTCGTCGTGCTGCCGGTCTTCATCCCGGTGGCCGTCATCGCGCTTGAGCCGACGAGACGGCGCAAGCAGATGATGGCGCCCTTGGCGCTGATCGGGACCGTGGTCGCCGTGATCCTGTTCGCGGCGATGGTCCGCGGCCCGGTCAGCGTGACGCTGGCCCCGTACCATCTCTCCTACAGCATCCGGTTGCCCGACGGCTTCCTGATCGTCGCGCTCTATGTCGTGGCCGTATGCGGGCCGCTGCTGGTGTCGGGCTACCGCAACGTCGTGCTCTTCGGCGTCGTCAACCTCGTCGCCGTCGTCGTCATCGCCCGGCTCACGATTTCCGGGTTCGCCTCCGTGTGGTGCGGGTGGGCGGCGATCTCCAGCGCCGCCATCACGTTGCATTGCCGCTTCGCCAAGCCCCATCCGCAATGTGTCACGTCCGGATCTGACGGGCTCATCTCAGCTCGCTGATCCCCCAGCGTGGCCCGCTGGCGGAGGCACGGTGATAGCCAGTCCGGGCAGCAGGATGTCGAGGCCGCGTTCGAGTTCGGCGGCGCCGTCGTAGGCCGCCAGGACGGGGGCCAGGCTGCGCAGCAGGGGGAATTCGCCGATCGGCAGCCGGTGCAGGCCCAGCCGCAGCAGGTCGTCGGTCTCGTCCGGGTTGTCGACGAGTTCTTGCAGCTCGTTGAGGATGTGACCGTGCAGGAACCCGAACAGGGCCCGGTAGATGTGCAGCGCGTCGGGTCCGCTGAACCCGGCGCGGGTGAGCAGGGCCAGGACGTCTTCGAGCGGGCGCAGGGTGCCCGGCGGGCGCAAGGCCAGCGGGGTGGCCAGGGGCCGGGTCACCAGCAGCGGCACCACGTGCGGGTGAGCCAGCGCCAGCATGCGGTAGTCGCGGGCGACGGCACGCAGCTGCCCGGTCCAGTCCGGGTCGGCGGGATCGACCTTGAGCTGGGCGAGCACGGTCTCGGCGACGCCGTCGAGCAGCGCGGCCTTGTTCGGAGCGTGCCGGTAAAGGATCATCGGGTCCCGGTTCAGGGCGCGGGCGAGGCCGCGCATGGACAAACCGTCGGCGCCGTCGCGGTCGATGATCTCCAGCGCCGTGGTCAGCACGAGCTCGCGGGTGACCTTCCCGTCCCGGCGCGCGTCAGGAATTGTCACTGTAGATCCACGATGTAGACACGACACGATGCTAGCTCAGGGGGCGGCGCGCGACGGCATTGACCGCATCTTGCACCGAGGTGAACAGGTGGTCGGCGCCCAGCTGCGCCAGCAGTGCGCCGTGCTTGAGGTCATGGTGAACCAGCCGTGAGGCCCGGGCGATCTCGATGCTCACCCCCCGTTGCCGGAGCTCGGTGGCCAGCTCCCGCAATGCCTGCAGCCCGGTGTAGTCGATGTCGGACATGCCGTCGGCGTCGACGATCACGGCGTGCACCGGACTCGAGGCGGCGTTGACGAGGTGGCGGACCCGCAGCCGGAGGTAGTCGGCGTTGCCGTACCACAGGGCGGCGTAGACCAGATACACCAGGACTCCGGGGATCTGCTCGGTCGGGCGGCCGATGTCAGCCGGGATCCAGTGGTCGGTGCCTGGTTCACGCCCGAGGACGGCGTCTTGGGGCCGGGCTGAGCGCCGGGTCCTGTCGGCCAGGGAGAGGATCGTGGCCACGGCCACGCCCTGCTCGATGCCGATCAGGGCCACGGCCAGCAGGGTGACGGTGGCCAGAGCGAACTCGAGGCGGTCGAAGCGCAGGATGGTCCGCAGCTCGCCGACCCGGAACAGCTTGGTGGCGATGAACACTAGCGTGGCCGCCAGCATGGCCTCCGGCAGGTCGGCCAGCGGCGCGGTCGCCACCAGCGCCACGCCCAGGACCAGGACCGCGGCCATGATGTTCGCCAGCTGCGAGCGGGTGCGGGCCGCGGTCGCGATCGCCGTGTTGGGCGGGCTCGCGTCCACCGGGAACGCCCCGATCAGCCCGGCGGCTACGCTGCCGGCGCCGATACCTATCAGGTCCCTGTTGAAGTCGCCCTGTGCCCCGGTGCCCCGTGCCCCGGTGCCCCGTGCCCCGGTGCCCCGTGCTGCGGCGCCCGAGGTCCGGACCGTGGCCGCGGTCTGCGCGATGCACACGAAGGTCACGGTGAGCACAAGGCCGGGCAGGCGCCGGAGCTGCGACCAGGAGAGATAGGGCAGCCGGAGGTGCGGTAGGCCGCCCTGGAGGGTGCCGAGGACCGCCACGCCGTGGCGGGACGCGAGACCGAGGGCATGGACGGCGGCAATGGAGAGGATCAGGCCTGCCAGTGGTCCGGGGAGCCGGCGGTCGATGCGCTCGGCGGCGGCGATCACGGCCAGCACGCCGAGGGCAATGCCCGCCGACCAGCCGTTGATGTGGCTAACCTGGCTGGCCAG
>Ga0209839_10000454_pt1 | contig 20761 bp, 15 predicted proteins | sample OrgsoiDNA2013050_FD_185800 | JGI IMG/M metagenome (GOLD analysis project Ga0209839, IMG submission 185800) | Permafrost soil microbial communities from the Arctic, to analyse light accelerated degradation of dissolved organic matter (DOM) -... | ecosystem: Environmental > Terrestrial > Soil >... | reverse complement strand
GTGAGCAGTTCATCTTTGGTATACTCGCGCTCAAGATCGCCATCGATGTCGCTCCAGCCGTAGAATTTTTCGATGATCCAGGCAGCGAGCCCGATGGGCGAATCGGAGAGTCCATAGGCCAGCGTTTGCGGCTTGGTTGACTGGATCATGACATATCCCCCTTCCTGAAAGAATCTCTGCTGCATCGCCTCCAGATACTGTTGCTCGGCGGGAGTCAGGCTCGATGGGTCCAGGTTCATGGTCGCCTGAAAGCCAATGTCAGTCAGATGGATGCCGATGACCGACGCGGGGTTGTTGAGCGCCAGGAGCTGGGAGATGGGACTGCCACCGTCCCCACCAGCCGCGGCATAGCGCTGGTAGCCGAGCACGTCTCGCATCAAGCTGGCCCACAACTGGGCCGTCTGTTTCACCGTCCAACCTGGCTTTCGCACTGGATCGGAGAAGCCAAAGCCTGGAATGGAGGGGACGATCACATCAAAGGAGTCCGCCGCGTTGCCCCCGAAGCTTTCCGGGTCGGTGAGCATGGGGATGATCTTGTGCATGCGATAGAACGAATCGGGCCAGCCGTGGGTGAGGATGAGCGGGAGCGGGTTTGGTCCCTTGCCCCGCTCATGAATGAAGTGAATCATGAACCCATCAATTTCCGTTTTGAAGTGGGCAAATTGATTGAGCCTGGCCTCCTGCGCTCGCCAATCGAAGGTGTGTTGCCAGTAGCCTGTCAGTTGCTTGAGATAGTCAAGATTGGTGCCATAGTCCCATCCAGCTCCCTCTACCTCATCGGGAAAGCGTGTGCGAGCCAGACGTTCGCGCAGATCGTCGAGGGTGACTTGTGGGATGGCAATTTTGAATGGTTGGATGCTCATGTTATCCGTCTCCTTGATACTCTTTTGCTTAGCATATCTTCTTTTTGTTATTTGCGCAGATCGCTCACGAATTCCTGCATATCCTTTACATACAGCTCAGGCTCTTCCCAGGCTATAAAGTGACCACCACGAGGGAATTCGGTAAAGTGCTTCAGATTCACCTGGCGCGCAGCCCATTCACGAGGTAGAGGAGCATCCCACGGACAGTGCGCGACGGCTGCTGGCACAGACGAGTGCTCTCCACGATTGGGCAAAGGGGTTGCGTGAGCATTTTCATAGTACCCGCGAATGGACGAGCCGATGGTTTGGGTGACCCAATAGATGGTCATATTGGTGAGTAACTCGTCTTTCTTCTCGATCCCGCCAAGCAGCGTCATCATCCACGCCGCCATCCCGACCGGAGAATCGTTGAGGCCATAGGACAAGGTTTGTGGCTTGGTCGACTGAATTATATTAAAGGCACCTTCTTTCATCCACCATTGCTGGATGAAACTGGCGAATTCCTGCTCAGGGGGAGTGAGGGCTGCGAAGTCGGTGGTGGCATCCGGGTAGCCAACGTCGGTGAGATGGATACCGATGAGGACCTCCGGATGGTGAAGTGCCAGAGATCTGGTGATGTTGGCACCCACGTCGCCACCGGCGGCGATGCATTTCTGATACCCGAGTACTTGAGCCATAAATTTGGCGAACAGGGAAGCCTGGGCGTCATCTGTCAGAACTTTGCGATCTGAAAACCCAAACCCGGGAAGGGAGGGGACAACCACGTCAAACGAGAGATTGGGGTCGCAGCCAAAGCGAGCAGGGTCGGTGAACATCGGGATGACTTTGTGGAAGCGATAGAACGAATCGGGCCAGCCATGGAGCAAGAGGAGTGGCGTGGGATTTGGCCCTTTGCCGTGCTCGTGGATGAAGTGAATGCCCACACCATCCACGTCCGCTTTGAAGTGTGCAAAGGTATTGAGGGCGGTCTCGTGTGTGCGCCAGTCATAGGTATGCTGCCAGTAGTCTGCTAACTCTTTCATGTACTCCAAATTGGTGCCGTAGTCCCAGCCTGCTCCCTCCACCTCGTCGGGCCAGCGGGTGCGGGCTAAGCGCTCGTGCAAGTCGTCAAGTGTTGCTTGTGGGATGTCCATGTGGAAAGGGTGGATACTCATGAGCAGTTCTCCTTTCGTCTGGTGTGTTGTGAACTTCAGAGAGAGCTTCTTTCCCATTCTGCTTCATCGAGCAAAATCACGGCTCTCCCATTGCGAGATGAGGTGGATAGCTGTATAGTGACAGTGGTGAGATTATACAGTAGTATTTTACCGATGTCAAGATTCTTGTCGATGGTCAGATGCAAGGGAGTGTGTATGAGCAACCATATGGATCGGAAGATTCCAAAGCCCTATCATCATGGGGATTTACGCCATGCGTTGATTACTGCCGGTCTCCAGCTGCTGACAGAGGGGGGCGCAGCCTCTCTAGATCTGCGCAAAGTGGCGCGCAAGGTGGGCGTGAGCCATAGTGCCTCCTATTATCACTTTCCAGATAAACAAAGCTTTCTTGCTGCGATCAACGAAGAAGGCTTTCATCGCCTGGCACACGCCATGCAAGACGCTCTGAACCACGTCCCAGATACGCCTTTTGAACAACTGCAGGGGATTGCCAGGGCCTATCTGCTCTTCGCGCAAGCGCATCCCTGGCTGATGCGCGAAATGTTCAGTGGTTTGACCATTGAGCGCGAAGCGTTTTCCAGCTTCCATGCCGCCTCAAAAGAGGTGTACAGGTTCTATATAGAGGTCGTGAAACGGGGTCAAGAACAGGGGAAGATGATTGCTGGGGATCCCTGTGAACTGGCAAGTGTGGTGTGGTCACTGCTGCATGGAGCAGCGATGCTGCTCATAGAACATCAAATGCGTCCCTACGCAGATGGACCCGCAGGGGTAGAACGCATGGTTCGCTTATGCACGCAAACGCTTTACACGGGCCTGGGGCGTTCGGAGCAAGGTTCTTCTGCATGTTGACCACGGGCCGGATCTTTCTCCCCTGCTTTCTTCCCCTTCTGCAGGTGCAGGGGCGAGGCGGTTTGGTGGAAATGACCGCACGAACCTGAGAATGCCCGCCTCATCCAACCAGCCACCTCGAAGACGAAAGGAGGATCTCGAAATCGACCGTTTTCTGACACAAAATGATCAGCTTTTCCTGAGCCGCAACGCCTGGCATCCACGAACGTGATGCAGAGATGGGAGCGCTGGCTGAGTTTGAGCGTGATCTCATTCGTGAGTATACCAATGCCGGTCCCGCGGCTGCTCGTGCGAGAGGATGTATCGGAGGCAGACCAAAAAGACTGGCAATGAATGGAAAAGTGGCCCTTGCCCGACGATTATTTGCTGATCCGAACCATTCTATCCCAGAGATTTGCTCGACACTTGGGATCTCTCGCTCAACCTTGTATCGCTACGTGAGAGACACAAAGATGACTTCAGATCCGCCCGCATAATTATACAGAAATCTCCCACTGAATCTTGGGATTTACACTCAAGGACGTATCACGACACCTCTAACCTGCAAATAGTGCTTAACATCCCGCACGCGATACTCGCCGAAGTGGAAGATAGAAGCAGCCAGCGCGGCATCAGCGCCGCCCGTCGTGAGGCCCGCGTGGAAGTGATCGAGGGTGCCGACGCCGCCCGAGGCGATGACCGGAACCGTGACAGCGGCGGAGATCTTCGCGGTGAGAGGAAGATCGTAGCCCAGCTTCGTGCCGTCCCGATCCATGCTCGTGAGCAGGATCTCGCCCGCGCCCAGCTCGACGCCGCGCCGCGCCCACTCCAGCGCATCGATGCCGGTGGATGTGCGTCCGCCGTGAATAAAGACCTCGTAGCCACCGGGCATCGATGCATTAGAGCGAGCGTCGATCGCCAGGACGATGCACTGCGCGCCGAACTGCTCGGCTCCGGCGCGCAACAGGTCCGGATTCTGCACGGCGGCAGTATTGAGCGAGGTCTTATCGGCACCCGCACCCAGCGTGGCGCGGATATCCTCGACCGTGCGGATACCGCCGCCGACGGTGACAGGAATAAAAACGCGCTCGGCGGTACGCCGCACCACGTCCAGCATGGTCGCGCGATTCTCGTGCGAGGCGGTGATATCGAGGAAGACCACCTCGTCCGCGCCCTCATCATTGTAGAATGCCGCCAGCTCGACGGGATCGCCCGCGTCACGCAGATTGACGAAGTTGACACCTTTGACGACGCGCCCACGCGCAACATCGAGGCAGGGGATGATACGTTTCGTCAACATAGTTATGTCCCCTCTATCTCGCGCACGGCGGCGGCAAGGTCGAGAGTGCCGGTGTAGAGCGCCTTGCCAATGATGGCACCTTCAACTCCCAGTGCTGCCAGGGCGTGCAGATCGGTTAGAGAGCGCACGCCGCCCGAGGCAATCAGGGGGCGAGAGGTGGCGCGCTGCATGGCTGCCAGGGCGTGCAGATTGGGTCCTTCAAGCGTACCGTCGCGTCCAATATCGGTATAGCTGAAGCGCTGCACGCCCAGCGCAGTAAGCTCGCTGGCGAGCGTGGCGGCATCTACGCCCGACGTTTCGCGCCAACCGGCGATGGCAACGCGTCCGTCGCGCGCGTCGATGCCCACTACGATCTGCTCGCGCCACCTCTGCAACGCGGCCTGCAACAACGCCCGGTCGGTCAGCGCGACGGTACCCAGGACGACGCGCTCAACGCCCAGGGCAAGGATCTGCTCGATATGCGCCAGGGAGCGCAGGCCGCCGCCGACCTCGATGGACATACGCGTTGCACCGCGTATGCGCTCGATCAGGGCCATATTGACAGGCGCACCCTCTTTAGCTCCGTCCAGATCGACGACGTGTAGCCAACGCGCACCCGCCTCCTGCCAGCGCAGCGCGACCCGTACCGGATCGGCATCATACGTCGTCATCTGCGCGTAGTCACCCTGGTACAGGCGCACGCAAAGCCCATCCTTAATATCGATAGAAGGCAGTAGTATCATGTATTCACCCACCCCACAAAGTTCTTGAGCAGTTGCAGACCCACTGCGCCGCTCTTCTCCGGGTGAAACTGCGTTCCCCAGACCTGCTCGGTCGCAATTACGCTGCAAAAAGGCGAGCCATACTCGGTCAGTGCCGCAACGCCCTGCTGATCGTATGGCTCTACATAATAAGAGTGGGCAAAGTAGAAATAGGCGTCGGATGGGATGCCTGCAAACATCGGCAGATCGGCGTGTAGCGGCCTCACCTGGTTCCAGCCCATGTGCGGAATCTTCGGGCCGTGTGGAATACGTCGCACCTCGCCATGAAAGAGTCCCAGGCCGTCGACCTCACCCTCGGCGTGATGTTCCGCCAATAACTGCATGCCCAGGCAGATGCCGAGGAACGGTTTGCCCTGCCGCGTCGCGCTACGAATGGCATCATCCAGTCCGCGCTCGACCATGCGTGCCATCGCGGACCCACCAGAGCCTACGCCGGGCAGCACCACTGCCCGCGCATTAGCCACAATGGCGGGATCATCCGTCACCTGCACCTGCGCTCCGACGTGCTCCAGCGCCTTTTCAATGCTATGGATATTGCCCGCGCCGTAATCGATAATCGCAATCATACGCTTACTCTCCCAAAAATAGCGCGCCCATCTGCATTACCTGCGACAGGCCCAGCCAGCATATTGGCGACGGAATACGCTGCCTGTCGAGCAGGTTGATGGTCAACAATGGACAGCACATCAATGCCAGTGTCACCACTTCGTACCAATCATCCGCTAGCGCGTCCTGCGCCCGCAGCAGCGCCTTGAGTGGCTGCAACAGGTACTCCAGCTTCGTCTGTAATATCGCCTTGCGCAGAGGAGACACCTCGTAGTTATGTTCAATCAACACCTGCTTGTCGCGCAGAACGACCGACAGGTGCAGATCACGCGCAATATCGTCAGGAAAGTACATCCACATTGCAAAGACATTATGGAAGAACGGCTTCACTATATCAAGCAGGACCGAATGACTACCCGCGAAGGCCGGATCAAAGTAGCGATAGTCGCGCTGTTGCTCCAGGAAGACATTGCCAAAGTGGGCGTCACCGTGCCCGATAATGGTCATGGCGGGACGCGCCGGATTGAGCACGACCTTTGCGCGCTCGATCAGCTTGCCCAACGTAGCGTTTTTTCCGGTAACAGGCGACCCATTGATCGACCAGCGATAGTACAATAGCTCGTTAAAGGGAATGCTCTGCTCATCTTCTGGGAGAGGCACCTGCTTACTAGAGTAGAAGGAATCAAAGCGGCCCCCAGTCAGGCGGTGCCAGAAGAGCTGGTGAATCGGAGCCTGAGCGTGCTCTTCGGCGCTGCTGAACGCTAGCGTCTTTTGATAGATAGCCAGCAGACGCTCACATTCACGCTTTTCGGCAGCGACAAGCATTTCAACGGTCGCGAAGGTCGTCGCGCCGGTTTCGACGGCCCGTGCCAGGTCGAACATCACAGGATCGTGTATCACAGGATAGATGACCATCTGCTGCCCCTGCTCGTGCAACGTGCGCAGCGGCCTGACGATCGCATAACCGGCATTGTAGAGCAGTTCGGCGTGATAGTACTCGGCCAGCACGCCCTGCTCCTCTACATGCGTCTTGAAGAAATACGCCTCGCCATTGACCGTATAGACGCCGTTGAAGGAGTTGAGCGAGACGGCCTTCGGCGTGAGGGTGACGCTATCGACCTGCAGGTGCATGTGGCGCGCAAACCAGCGCTGAAGCAACAGCTCGGCCTGCGCAAGATCGGTAAACTGCAGGCGCTGAATGGTCGCGAGATCGTCGATGCACGCCAATAGAGCTGGAACCTGCGTCATATCGTCAACGATGAAGTCGGGCTGGCTCTGTTCCAACATGGCGCGCGCGTCAGGTGTGCGCGATCCGGTACGCACGGCGATGGTGAGTGCGCCCGCCGCCCGACCGCCGATCATATCGCTGGGAGTATCGCCGACGATGACGAAGCTGCCGCGTGGGAGCGGGGGCTGCTCCGGCTGATATTCCGGATTCTCCGCGCGCAGGAACTGATAGGGATGCGGCTTAATCAACGACAGCGCATTCCCTTGAGCGCGTTGCTCAGCCTCGGCCAGCTCGACTTCGGCATGGGTGACGATACGCCGCTTATCAAAATAGGAGTAGAGGCCATACGTTTTGAGGGGCGCGATGCCCTCAACACCAGGACGCCCCGTGGCAACGCCCAGAACGTAGCCCTGAGCGCGCAACTGCTCCAGCGCCGGACGCATCCTCTCCACAGGCAGCAGCGGCTGCTCGAAGTGGATGCAGCCCGGCTTGCCTTCCTGCGAGGGTGGATGGCCGTAGCTGCGCGTGTAGAGCTCGTCGCCCAGATACCACTCCTGGAAGAGATCCTGGCAGAAAAGCCACGAGGGACTGTTACGCGCAAAGACGCCCTCTATACGCTGACCCAGCAGTTCGCTAGCATAATCGTTAAAGTGAGCAATCAGTTCCAGGCCGATCGCGCCCTGAAAGGGTGGGCGCGCAAAGATATGAAATGACTCGGGGTCAATATTCTTGCGCTTGTCTGGTAGCATGGCAAGAGCGCGGCGAAAGGCCGCGTTCCAGTCCGCCTGCTCAGGGCGCAGGGGCAGGAGCGAGGAGCAATCAGGGAGGCGCGCCAACAGGGCAATCAGGTACAGACAGAAGCCGCAGTAGCAGGTATCCCAGTTCGAGTTGACCGAGCGGGCCTTGAAATCCGCGATGACATCTGTGGGCAGAACCTGGCGGCTGACGCTGCGGCTCGCGGCGGCTGACTGCACAGGAGCATACGCGGGTGCCCTGCCGACGTTCCAGTAACGCGGGCTGTAGAGCAGTTCGTGTACCACCAGACCCGCCGTATCCCAGTATGCCTCCTCGCTGGTAATCACCCCATCAAGGTCAAAGACGATTAAGTTACTCAATACAACCTCTTCAAACGCTCGCGCAGGGCGCGGACACTGACCGACTCTTCCGCGAAGCGATAGGTAAGCGGGGTCACGTTGATATGCTGCGCGCCCGCACTGCGCAGAACCGCAATCATCTCCAAAAATTGCGGGGCCGCGTCGCCAGCGTTCACGACGCCAGAGATAGTGTACCACTCAGGCTCCGCGCTATTGAGTAGATCGGAGGTCGCCACGCGAAATTCGCTCTCCGCAACGATTGCCTTCAGGCGCTTGATGAGGTGGGCGCTGGTGTGCTGCATCGTCTCGCCACTGTCACCATACAGGTAAGCGGTGAGAATGGAGCGATTGCGCGCCTGCATACGAGCGTCGATCAGTTCCAGCATCGTCTCGGCGACTCTTAACGCCTTTTCATCGTTGTGCAGAATATGCGCATTGCCGATCAGGGATGCCTGGGAATGCAGGACGGTGCCATCGTCCAGCAGCTTGAGGTTGTTCTCGCGCAACGTCGTTCCGGTCTCGGTCAGGTCCACAATCAGATCCGCCGTGTCGGTGAGCGGAGCTGCCTCCAGCGCGCCGTGCGGCGAGAATATCTTGCAGTGCGTGATATTGTGCCGACGCAAGAACTGGCCCGTCAGCACTGGGTACTTGGTGGCGATGCGCAGGCCGCGCCCCTTATGAGATTGGTAATAGCTTGACAGGTGCCAGAGGTCGGCGCAACTGTTTACGTCAATCCATGTCTCGGGGACGGCGACCACGAGTTTGCAGAGGCTATAACCAAGATCGCGGTTCAGCAGCATCAGATCCTCGTCCTGCCCATTCTCCTCTTCGAGATCGTCGCCGTAGCCGCGATGCTCGGCCAGAATATCGTAGCCTGTTATGCCAAGCGTCGCATCGCCGCTCTGCACTAGCGCCGGAATATCAGAGACGCGCTGAAAGACGATCTCGACAGCGGGCATACTCTTCATGCGCGCAAGATACTGACGTGGATTATTGCGATTAACCTTCATGCCACATTCGGCCAGAAAGTTCAGTGTCGGACCCTCCAACGCGCCTTTACTCGGCAGCGCTAGGCGCACTCTCGCGTTTGCACTCATAGAAATTGATCCTCCCCCTGTACGCGCTCCGCTATTGCAGCGATCTGCGCGATCTGCTCTTCACCAGTGACGAGATCACGTACCGTCACCTTCCCCTGGCGCTGCTCATCCTCGCCAACGATGAGCGCCAGGCGCATCTGCCTCTTCGCGGCGTTCTTCAGACCAGCGCCGACGCCATGTCCGCTGACATCAATCTCTGTACGCATCCCGTTGGCGCGGGCCTCGCGGGCCACCTGCACGGCATAGCCGATATCTCGATCGCTTACCGGAATGACCAGCATCTGTGAGGTCGCCAGAGCGGGTAAGTCGCTTCTCGGCACGAGCGAGAGGAGTCGCTCAACACCGAAGGCGAAGCCGCAGGCATTGACATCACGCGTTCCCCCGACGGCGTGCACAAGCCGATCGTAGCGACCACCACCACAGAGCTGGCTGGCAAAGCCATCCTCATCCTGGGCATGAATCTCGAACACGAGTCCAGTATAGTAGCTCACGCCCCGGCCCAACGAAAGGTTCAGCACGATCTGCCCAGCGGGCACACCGCACTGCTCGATAATCGCCACCAGTTGGCGCAGTTCTGTAAGGGGCGCAGGATCGAGGTTGTAGCGATCCAGCAGATCCTGCAAAGCGTCGAAAACGGCGGGCGGCGGACCGGAGACGGCGTGGAGGGCGCGCAGAAATTCCAGCGCAAAGAGGATCTGACGCCTCTGCTCGCCACGTCCCATCTTCCACAGCAGGCGCTCGACGATCTCGCGGCGCGTCTCATCATCGCCGAAGGCGCTACTGATGCCGCCGAGTAGGGATGTGATGTAGCGCGCCTGGGCCTCCGAAGTAGCGGCACTCATACCGCTAGCGTCTGCTTCCTGCGCGTCGGTCGGGTAGAGCGCTTCGAGGCGCTCCTGCGCCACGCGCTCGCCATCTTCTGAACGATTGATCTGCTCCATCAGGCTCAGAAGCAAGCGAGCGGCATGATCGTCGAGGTGCAGGCGATTGATAAAGCCGCTGGCGACTCCAATGTGACCTAGCTCCAGGCGATACTGCGCAATATGACATTCGCGCAAGATATCGCAGGCCAGTTGCATGAGTTCGGCGTCGGCGGAGATCGCCTGCCCGCCAAATAGTTCGATGCCGAGTTGCGTGTGCTGCCGATAGCGGCTGCGTCCAGGCGACTCGTAGCGAAAGACGGGACCGGCGTACTGGAAGCGTAACGGCAGAGGCTGCTGCTGATAGTGATCGAGATACAGGCGGCAGATCGAAGCGGTATACTCCGGGCGCAGGCAGAGATCGCGATGATGAAGATGAAAAGAGTAGAGATTCTGCCAGAGCTCCTGCCCGAAGCTGGATAGAAAGAGATCGCTGCGCTCCAGAATCGGAGCATCGACTTGCGCGTAACCCGCCTGGGCCAGGAACGCGCTTAATTGATCTAGTAGCCAGCGCTGGTGTTGCTGCGTCTCCGGTAAGAGATCGTGCATCCCGCGCAGTCGCTCAACGCGCTTCTTCATAATAATACCCTCGATATCCTCCGTAGGGATTTCTTTATATGGCCGTAACACTATGCAGTGGTCATGTAATGAGCTACGCCCCCGGACAGACCAGGGGCGCTTCCTCAGTATCACACGTGTGGGTATCGACGACTAACGCGTGATCATTGTGCCCACACCCTGATCGGTGAATAGCTCTTGCAGGAGGACATGTTCGGCACGACCATCGATGATATGCACGCGCGGCACATCAGCGAGCGCCTCCAGGCAGGCTGCAACCTTTGGAATCATACCGCCGTTGATAACCCCTTCAGCGATCAGCTTTTGGGCACCGCTCTCGTTCAGCTCCGAGATCAGCGAACCATCCGAGCGGCAAATGCCCTTCACGTTGCTCAGGAAGATCAGCTTCTCGGCGTTAAGCGCGCCGGAGACGTGGGAGGCAACCAGGTCGGCGTTGATATTCAGGCAGGTGCCCGCGGGTCCCTCGCCCAGGGGAGCAATGATCGGAATATAGCCCTGATCGATAAGAGCCTGAATCGGGGTGGGATCAACTTCATCGACCTCGCCCACAAATCCCAGGCGCTCATTGGCGATATGCGCGCGCACCATGCCGCCATCGGTTCCGCTCAAGCCAACCGCCTTGCCGCCCATCTGCGACGCCATCAGCACCAGGCCCTGATTGACCTGACCGAGCAGCACCATGCGCACCACCTCCAACGTCTGCGCATCGGTGACACGCAGGCCGTCTTCAAAGCGCGTTGGCAGTTGCAAGCGCGTCAGCCACTCGTTGATGTACGGACCGCCGCCGTGCACCAATACGGGATGCGCGCCCAGCGTATGCAGCCAGATGATGTCCTGCAGCACCCCGCGCTGATGTTCGAGCGTGCTCCCGCCCAGCTTGATCACCAGCGTTTTCCCTTTGAGGTACTCGATATAAGGCAGAGCCTCACTCATCACCTGAGCGATAAGCAAATGGTCATTGATAATATCGCCCTCCGCTGTCCGTGAAAAGGTTATCGCCATTGGTTGTTACTCCTCCACACTCTTCAAAGCTACTCAACACAGAAACTGAAGAGTCTACGCTGCACTAGGGATTGACACCGAGGGCCGTCAGTCCGGCGGTCTCAGGCAATCCATAGAGCAGGTTCGCGTTCTGTACCGCCTGACCGGCGGCACCTTTCACAAGATTATCTAAACAAGAAATGATGACCAGACGCTGCGTACGCGCATCGACGACTGGATAGATGAAACAATGATTGCTGGCGTAGCTCCACTTCGTATGCGGCGGCTGAGCCGCCACATGCACGAATGGTTCATCGGCGTAGTACCGTTCGTAGAGAGTACGAACGTCGTTCGTCGTCAATGTGCGCTGCTCTGCGCGCAGGTCGGCGTAACACGTCGCCAGAATGCCACGCGTCATCGGCACAAGATGCGGCATAAACGTCAGGCGCAATTTCTCACCATGCAAGGACTCAGCCTCCAACTCCTGCGTGATCTCTGGAAGATGCTGGTGCCCTGTGACCTTGTAGGCGCTGATATCCTCGTTAACCTCGGCGTAGTGCGTCGAGAGCGAGAGGCTGCGTCCAGCGCCACTTACGCCCGACTTGGCATCGATGATCGCGCCCGGCTCGATGATGCCTGCCGCGAAGGCCGGTGCCAGGGCCAGAATCGAGGCCGTCGCGTAACAGCCCGGATTGGCGACGAGGGACGCGCTCCGAATGCGCTCTCGATGCAGTTCACACAGGCCATAGACAGCCGTCTCAAGCAGAGTCGGAACCGGATGTGTATGTTTGTACCACTGCTCGTATGTATCAACATCGCGCAGGCGGAAATCCGCCGAGAGGTCCACCACCTTCGTCCCGCGCTCGAGCAGGCGTGCCACAGTCTCGGCGGCGGCGGCATGTGGCAGGCAGATAAACGCCAGGTCGGTCCGCTCAGGCTCCTCGCTCAACAGCAGGGATGGATCGAACGCGGGCTTTGCTTGCTCAGAAGTCTGGAGGATGGCGCGCACCTGTGGGAAAATGTCGCTGAGCCGTTTGCCTGCCGCGCTGCGCGCAGTCACGGAAGTCACGACGAACTGGGGATGTTGCGACAGCAGCCGCAGCAGTTCCAGGCCGGTATAGCTCGTAACATTGACGATCGCGACGGAAATCATCCAGACACTTCCTTCCGAGTACTTGTCATAACACCAATAAAAAAAGCCTTCATCCCTCTAAATGTAAATCAAGGGACGAAAGCTGAAATAGACGCTTCCGTGGTACCACCCGGCTTGTCTTTCAAACACCATCTTCAATCGCTCTCAAAAGACGCTGCGTGAAGAATGTACTCCCCTACTTCAGTGTAGCGAAGGTGGAAAGACCACTTTCCGGCTATCGTGCTGCGTGGTAGCCACCCACCTGTTCCTACTTGCTCGCATAGGCAGAACATCCATGAACTACGCGCGCTTTCTTCGGTCAGCCGCTCACGAAAGGGTTCCGAGGGGTAATACCATTCCGGCCTTTCACCATACGCCGGATCGCTGTCGGCTACCGACCTCGTACTATGTTCGATCATCGCGGGTCAGACAAGTCTATTCTGTTTTTCTTTGTTAGTACTAAGGATAACAGCATATGTTGGCGCTGTCAATTAGTATTTTTGCGCTTAGAAAAGAGATGTTATGGAGAATTTGACTATATCTCTCACAAACGCCTCTTCCTCACTATGGGACTATGGCACAATGAGTTGGAAAGAGGGCGCAAATGGAGTATGATAAGGGTAATCTGTAAAAAGGGAAAAAGAGAATGGCAAGCAATTATGGTAATCTTACCGGGCAGACACTGGGAACATGCACGCTCGAACAATTAGTTGGGCAGGGTGGGATGGGTGCCGTGTACCTCGCGCGGCAGGCACGTCCCTCGCGCAACGTAGCGGTCAAGGTCTTACAGCCGAATATGTCTATGGGCAGCGAGGTGTACCAGGAATTCCTCGTGCGCTTCAGGCGGGAGGCTGATGTGATCGCCCGCCTTGATCACGTTAATATTATGCCAATCTATGAGTATGGAGAACAGGCCAATCTCGCCTACCTGGTGATGCCGTACTTCAGCGGAGGAAGCCTGCGCGAGGTGCTCAACAGGCGCGGCACCCTGCAACTGAACGAGGCCATGACGTATATCGATCAGGCTGCGTCCGCGCTTGATTACGCGCACGCGCAGGGCGTGGTGCACCGCGACCTGAAGCCCGCGAACTTTCTCCTGGCCGGAGATGGGAGATTAGTCCTGGCAGATTTTGGTATCGCGCGCATCATGGAAGAAAGCGCAGCTGGGGCGGGCCTGACGGGAACAGGAACCATCCTGGGCACGCCGGAGTATATGGCACCGGAGATGGCGCGCGGCGAGCCGATCGATTATCGCGTCGATATCTATGAGCTTGGTGTAGTCCTCTTCCAGATGCTCAGCGGGCGGCTACCTTTCTCTGGCAGTACGCCACTGGTCGTCGTCGCACGCCATATCCAGGAGCCGTTGCCCCTGCTGAGCCGGGAGAATCCGTTAATCTCGCCAGCGGTGGACGCGGTCATTCAAAAAGCGACCGCTAAATATCCCAACGATCGCTACACATCCACCAGGGAGATGGCTCAGGCATTGCGCAACGCTACCAGCGCGGGTGCATCTGCCGCCACTTCCTACGAGCGCTCCGGAGACGGGACTTCCGCCACGCGTGCCGGAGGACAGCCACCGGTCATCTTGCCAACGCCACCAACGCCACCAACGGCACAGGCACCACACTATAACCCGCAATACAACACGCCTCCCCCTCAGCAGATGCGACCACAGAACACGATGCAGGGAACAAATAGCGGCGGAATGTACGCAAATTCCACTCCTCAACCGGGTTCCTATGGTACCTATCCAGCGCCACAGGCTTACACGCCACAAAAGCCGAAGAGCCATCCGCTCTGGTGGGTCGTCGGTATCCTGCTGACGCTTGTATTGATTACCTTTGGCATCCTGGCGGGCGTGGAGCTGACGACCAGGGGCAAAGGGCTGGGGGCAAACCCGACACCGACGCCAGTAAGCGGCACAACACCTGGAGTAACTGCCACCACACAATCGACACAAACGCCTGGAGTAACGCCAACCGCGACGACCCAGCCGACCGCGACAACGGCACCCTCACCAACGGCGACCCAGCCGACCACGGGCGTCCCGCTCGGTCAGCAGCTCTACTCCACCGGCAGTCCCGGCCCGCGCTGCGATCAAGATGGCGGCACCTGGTCCGCCACCGATGGACTCCAGCTCAACTGCCTGGGAAATAGAACACGCCTCAGCAATACGACGGCAAATTTGCAGGGCATCTTCCTGACAGCCCTCCCCGCTGCCGCACTCCCTACCAATTATGTCGTCCATGTGCGTCTGCAGCAGAGCCTGGCGTCATCGGCAGACTTCGGCGTCTTCTTCCGTAACCAGCCCGGCAACAACCAACAAGGAGCTTATTCTTTCTTGATCCACAATGATGGCAGCTGGGGTGTCTACGTTTACGATAACAATAACGGGCAACAAAGAGAGCTGGCAAAGGGAACCGGCGCGTTGAACAATATTCACGCGGCGGTGACGCTCGATATCGTTGTCAGCGGGCAGCAATTCACGTTCTACGCCGATGGCAACCAGCTCGGCACGGCCACTGATGCAACCTACACCAGTGGAACGGCAGGGATCGCGCTTAACCAGGGCGGCATCGTCTCCGCCTCCAACTTCAAACTGTACGCCACGGCTTCTTAGCTCTCAGGGCGGCCCTGGCGGTCGCCCTTGCAGACGGCAAAAGCCGGTCCCTTGCGCAGGCACAGCCCTCTTTCCTAGTACTGGAGCGAATATTTGACATTACTGGCTCTAGAAACGTCCTTTCTGGAAAGCCTACGGTTTCAACCAGGGGAGGAAAGAAAGGCTGCCCGTAGGCAGTACCCCCTGCTTGACTTTTCACACAGGAGCTGCTATCATGTGAGCTATGAAACAGAAACGAGCGTACAAGTACAGGTGCTCCCCAACCGACGAGCAACAACAGGTGTTGGCTCGGACGTTTGGGTGTGTACGCTACGTCTACAATTGGGCGCTGCGCTTGCGGACCGATGCCTATTATCAGCATCAGCAACGCATCGGCTACCATGAGACCTCCGCATCCTTGACCATCCTCAAGCAACAACCCGAAACGGCATGGTTGAATGAGGTCTCCTGTGTTCCTCCGCAACAGGCTTTGAGGCACCTGGATAAGGCGTTCCGCACCTTCTTTGAAGGGCGTGCCAGCTATCCCACCTTCCACAAGAAGCACGGTGTTCAGTCGGCAGAATACACCACCTCTGCTTTCAAGTGGGATGGAACCCACCTCACGTTGGCAAAGATGCCTGCCCCTCTGGATATCCGGTGGTCGCGCCCCTTGCCTGACTCGTGTACGCCTACGACCGTCACCGTCACAAAGGACTGTGCAGGCCGCTACTTTGTCTCTCTGCTCGTCGAAGAAGATCTCAAGCCTTTGCCCGTGACCCCCAACATGGTTGGGCTGGATTTGGGTTTGAAGTCGATGGTCATCACCTCCGACGGTCACACCTATGGCAACCCCCGCTTCTTTGCCAAAGATGAAAAGAAGCTGGCGAAAGCGCAACGCAAGCATGCCAGGAAGCGCAAAGGCTCCAAGAATAGAGACAAGGCCCGCAAGAAGGTTGCCCGAATACACGCCCGTATTGCCGAGAGACGGCGTAATTATCAACACAAGCTCTCGACACAGATCATACGCGAGAACCAAGTCGTATGCGTCGAGAGTCTGTCCGTCAAGAACATGGTGCAGAACCACCGCCTCGCCAAATCCATCTCCGATGTGGGATGGGGCGAGTTCGTGCGGCAGTTGGAGTATAAAGCAGAGTGGTATGGAAGAACCCTGGTCAAGATTGACAAATGGTACCCCTCCTCCAAACGCTGCTTTGACTGTGGGCATGTCCTGGAAACCCTTTCGCTGGATGTTCGTGTCTGGACCTGCCCCGAATGCAAGGTCGTCCATGATCGCGACATCAATGCTGCCAGAAATATCCTTGCCGCAGGACGTGCGGTCCATGCCTGTGGAGAGGCGGTCAGACCTGGGCGGGTGAAAGCCCACCCAGGCGCGTCTCGACGAAGCAGGAAAGCCAGCTCGCGAGAGTCTGGAATCCCCCGGAATTCATCCGGGGGAGTAGTCAACTAGTACAATAGGAAGGAAATCAAGCAGGTACAAGCCTCCTACGACTTCTCCGTAATGCAACGACAGCAAGCGCGATGTCCCCAGAGCAGGTGACGAGAAGTGGATGGGCTACTTTCTATGCGCTATGCAGACACTCTGCATAGGATCGCATCATTCTGTAAATTTGAGAGGATCAACGAGCGTGGCAGTAGATAGCAATGAATTATTGGGCCAGGCGCTCGGAACATGTACACTCCAGAGTCTCCTGGGCCGAGGTGGTATGGGTGTCGTGTATCTTGCGCGCCAATCGCGACCGCGACGCACCGTGGCCGTGAAGGTGCTTGTGCCCGGCATGCATTCCGATCCAAAGGCGCGCGTTGAATTCTTAGTACGCTTCCGACGTGAGGCCGACGCTATCGCGGGACTTGATCACGTCAATATCATGCCGATCTTTGAGTATGGTGAGCAGGGCGAGCTGGCCTTTCTGGTGATGCCCTATGTCACAGGCGGCACCCTACGCACAAAACTGGACCAGCGCGGCATCCTCCCCCTGGCTGAGGCTATTCCTATTATCGAGCAGGCCGCCGCTGCGATCGACAACGCCCATGCTCAGGGGATCGTGCACCGCGATTTGAAGCCTGGCAATATCCTTTTTCACGCGGATGGACGCGTTCTGCTGGCCGATTTTGGCCTGGCAAAGGTGATACGTGGCAACGAAGAGCACGATAGCAATGGCAGGCTCTCGACGCTCACGGGGGCTGGCATTATCGTTGGTACGCCCGAATACCTCTCGCCGGAACAGAGCACGGGCCAACCGATCGGCCCCTACACGGATATTTACGCGCTCGGCATCGTCCTCTACCAGATGCTCGGCGGACGCGTTCCCTTTACAGGAGCATCGCCGGTGGCCATAGCGCTCAAACACGCGCTCGAAGCTCCACCATCACTGCTGAGCTTAAATCCAGCGCTGCCCCCCAGTGTCGAGGCTGTTGTGATGAAGGCGCTCGCCAAGCTGCCAGAAGAACGCTACGCGAGTGCGGGTGAGCTTGCCCATGCGTTGCGCAGCGCCGCCTCTGGTACACCCATCACACCACGTCACCTGAACGAAACCGCCGTCGAGAATATTGCGACGGTCACTATTCCAGACGAGCAAAAAGCATTGGCCGAACGCGCGACCGACGATATCGCCAACAGGCCAACGGGCGAACGCACGCGTGTCTCTCCTGCTGAAAAAGAGAGCGACGATGATATCTCCCAGATCCGTACAGCGGAGCGACCCGGCGTCAACGCTGGCAAAAACGCTATCTCGCACATAACGACAGCAGGGCGCTCGCGTGCTACACCCGGTGCCGCTACAGCGCTACCTCCATACCGTCCGCCCACGCCTGCCGAGGAACCCGAACTGCACGAAGCCGCAACCGAGGAGGCACCGCGCCTTGTCTCTCCCGAGGCACCAACACCACTGGCAAGCCCGGCACCCCTGCCTGTCGCACAGGCCCGACCAGCTGAGATAGGCAGCACCGGGACGGCTCCACAACATATTGCGCGGACACCTGTACTTCCTGTTCCTTCACAACAACGCAACCCCGCGCGAGGGCGTCCCGGCGGCTGGCAATCCGCCTCGATGATGCTCCTCGGTAGCCTGCTGACGCTGCTCCTGCTGGTGAGCGGCTTCATTGCTTACCTCAACCTGATGCCGAAAGGTGTCACTCATCCAAGGAATATTGCTAAAACGACGCAGACGGTAAAAGCAAAGACACCCACAGCGCGGCCATTCACTGCACCCGCTCCACTGGTCAGCGCCGGTAGAACGCTTTACGGAACGGCGCTGCCAGGGCCGGGCTGTGATACGCAGGGCGGTCAATGGAGCAAGCAGTCAAGCATTACCATCACCTGCCCGACGAGCGGGACACAACTGACGAACAGCGACTCGGGAGCAACGGCGGGCATCTTCCTGAACAAGCTAGCGAACGGACAGAGCATCCCTAATAATTACGTCCTACAGGTTCAGGTAAGCACAGGCACCAACACACAGGGTGACTTCGGCGTCTTCTTCCGCCATCAGCCCGGTAGCCCGACGGGTGGATACGCGTTCCTGCTCAACACAGATGGAACGTGGAAGGGCAATCTGTATAATCAGCAGAACGGTACGGTGAGCACGCCGGTAAGTCTGCAGGTGTTTGGGAATATGGCGGGGACATTCACCCTGGATATCATTGTACAGGGCGATACCTATGCCTTGTACGTTAACGGAAACAAGCAGGGGGGGACCGAGAGTGGACAGTATATGAGCGGCAATCTCGGCCTGGTCGCCGATGGTGGCACCAGCGTCACGTTCAAGAACCTGGTCATTTATGCCTTCGCGTAGGGTTGTTCGAACACTTCAGGCAGGCGGTGAGGGTGGAGATCACCCTCACTTTTTTGTTGCCTACATCCGTTCAAGTTTCTTATTCGCCAACCTGTTCTGGAGCAGGATCACGACCAGCAAGAACGCCCCGCGCACAACATCCTGCCAGAAGGGACTGAGCGTGATGCCGACGCCGCTCAGGATGTCAGGATGTTCAGAATAAAGCCTAGCAGCAGTACACCGACGAAGGTTCCGAAGACCGAGCCTTCACCCCGGAGATCAGCGTCCCGCCGACGACGACCGAGGCGATCGCCGAGAGCTCGTAGCCATTCGCCAGGTTGCCTGAGCCAGTGTACGTCTGGATAGCCATAAACACGCCCGCCAGTCCGGCCAACGCGCCACTGAGCGCGTACGCTCCCATCAATGTCGCATTGACGCGAATGCCGAGCAGGCGCGCCGTCTCCTCGTTACCGCCAATAGCTAATAGATGGCGCGCAAAACGCGAGTAGTTGAGGACAATGATGCCCACGACAAAGGCCAGGACCAGCACAATCACGAGATTGGGGATGCCCAGAATATCGCTGTTGCCGAAGTTCAGCAGTTCGCTCCCGGTGACGGGCACGTTATGCTCGTTCGAGAAATACAGGGCCAGACCGCGCACACCCAGCAGACTGGCCAGCGTCGCCACAAATGGCGGAACGTGCATACGCGTAATCACAAAGCCGTTGAAGAGTCCCACACCGAGGCCCGCCAGAACGGCTGAGGCGAACGCAATCCACACGCCGTGGGTGCTGGTGAGAGCCACCACCACCGATGAGAGCGCAATCGACATCACCGAACCAACGGAGAGGTCGATGCCGCCCGTCGCGATCACCAATGTCATGCCCATCGCCAGAATCACCGTTCCCGCCACCTGATAGAGGTTGGTACTGACGGTCTGCGCGGAGAGAAAATGGGGCGTGACGACGATATTAAAAATAATAAGCAGGATCAGGGCCGCGAACGTTCCATACGTCTGCCCATACTCGCGCAGGCGGCCAAACGAAAACAGCTCGCGGGCCACCGCTGGAGCGGGAGGAGGAGAAGAAGGTACGATATCTTCTTTAATCTTTCTCATCGAACACCTCGCCAGTGGTATCTGCTACAGTAGAATTTTGCTCCGGGGGGAACTCGCCCTGTACCTCTTCATCGGTATCCTGTGCCATCGCGACCATCACCGCGTCCTGGCTAATGCACTCGTGGGGAATCTCAGTCACCGTTTTGCCATCGCGCCGGACTACATATCCGCTTAGAGCATGTCGAAGCAAATTCGCACGATTCGTTCAGCATCTCTATGCCGGTGGGACAATACTACGACTTTGATATTCACCCCACCTGCGGCCTGGCCAGCCCAACCAACTTGATAGGACTGCTGGACAACCCCGGACCTACACGAATAGCAGCGAGAGAGAAACACCATTGAAGTCTGGAGCGGCTATTCAAACCTTTCCTCTGGCTGCTCGCAGCTGCGCGCTCTCTACGGTTTGCACGGTTTTGTAGCGTGCTGGCTGGAAAGCCGCTCTGGGCCACTTTCCAGCCAGCACGCTACAATGGAATTGCGAAGCGCAGCAGGCGCTGAGAAGTCTCAGATTGCCTGGTTGGTATAGGCCTGCGCGAGATTATCTACTGGCTTGATCATCTTCTGCGCGACCAGGAACTGCTCCATCGACTGCCAGGCGGCACTATCGTTATAGCCGGGCTGGTTTGTCCCCTGCCAGATCGGAATCGTCGCCTTCAAGATGGTAAGCGCCTGAGCGGGATCTGTCAAGGTGGGAATGTAGGTTTTGCAGATGGTGAGCGCGCCCGAGGGATCGGCAATGACATCCTTCAGGCCCTTCAGCGTCGCCTG
>Ga0209839_10000453_pt1 | contig 20771 bp, 21 predicted proteins | sample OrgsoiDNA2013050_FD_185800 | JGI IMG/M metagenome (GOLD analysis project Ga0209839, IMG submission 185800) | Permafrost soil microbial communities from the Arctic, to analyse light accelerated degradation of dissolved organic matter (DOM) -... | ecosystem: Environmental > Terrestrial > Soil >... | reverse complement strand
ATAAAACTGACCAGCAATCCGATACTGAGGGCAATGAAAACCAGGAGGATAATGTGGGTGCGCTTCATGAGCCGCAAAACTACTTCAAAAAGACATAAGTCTTAGGAAAATGTGCCAATGTGCCAATGTGCCGATGTGACAATTAGATATGACAATTAAATGGGGTCGGGAAATGAATATGCCAATGGAACAATTTGTTAATTTTTGAAAGTCTTACAACTCATACATTAAAATCCCAGCCTCAATTGTCACATCGGCACATCGGCACATTAGCACCTTGGCACATTTGCACATTGGCACATTGGCACACTTGCCCGCCCTATTTTGCTATTTCCACATACTGCACTACCTTTGCCAACCGTTTTAAAGTACAGAAAGTACACCATGACAGATTTATCCCACTTCGATTCAAACATCGCAAGTAACCCCAAGAATACCATTTTTGGACTCCCTTTTTCAGAAGAAGACGCACGGCTTATAATCCTTCCTGTACCCTGGGAAGTGACGGTTAGCTCAGGATCGGGAACCTCCCGGGCGGCGGAACATATTTTCAGCGCCAGCATGCAGGTGGATGTATTCGATGAGGAATCCGGAAACGCCTGGAGACAGGGTATTTTTATGCGTCACCCTGACCGGAAAGTGCTGATGAAGAGTGACTATCTGCGCAAGGAAGCCGAACTCTATATCAATTACATTTCCAAAGGCGAGGAGATTGAGAAGAATAACTTCATGTGTAAATCACTCAAGGAAATCAATGAAGGGAGTGCCAACCTGAATAAATGGGTTTGTGAACAAACCAGCAGCCTGTTGCGGGATAATAAACTCGTGGTCTTACTTGGTGGCGATCACAGCGTGCCCCTGGGTTACCTGAAAGCCATTGCGGAGAAATACGGTGAATTCGGAATACTGCAGATTGACGCTCATTGTGATCTGCGCAAAGCGTACGAAAATTTTGATCACAGCCATGCAAGCATTATGTACAATGCGCTTCATGAGATCCCCGAGATCATCAAACTGGTTCAACTGGGCGCCCGCGATTATAGTGAGGAAGAATTCAATTTTATCAGAAACAATAATCAGCGCGTTGTAACCTATTTTGACAAAGACATCAAGGAAAAATTATTTGAAGGCAATACCTGGCGCTCGATCGTTGATGAGATTGTTGAACAGTTGCCCGCACGCGTTTACCTGAGTTTTGACGTGGACGGACTGGATCCAAAACTATGCCCGCACACGGGAACACCCGTTAATGGTGGATTTGAAATTGAACAGATTGTCTATCTCCTGAAAAAAATCATTGAGAGCGGTCGCAAATTCATTGGATTCGATCTGGTCGAAATTGCAATCGGAGAAAGCCATTTCGATGCGAATGTTGGCGCCCGGATTTTATGGAAGCTCTGTAATATGCTGGTCGCTGCCAATCCACTGCCATCCATACACAAAGAATCGGAATGCACTACGACTATGTAGTAACCCTGAAACGGGAAAATGCACGCAAAACCGATCTGGTCAGTTTTCTACTTTTAATTTTTTCCATACTGGCATTTTGCTATGCGCAGATCCGCAATGGTTTTAATGGATTTCTGATAATAGCAGCGGTCATCGTCTTCACCGGTTTGATATGGAATTTGTTCCTTCAAAGTAAGGGACGCGAAATGCGTTTCAGGAACTGGTTATTTGTTGCCGGGATCTTCTGGATCGGCATGCCATATTTTCAATGGATGTTTATTCCCTTTGTCTTTTTTGCGCTGCTGGAAGCACAGGCAAAATATCCGTTGGAAATTGGATTTTATGAAGGCGGTATCGTGCTCAATGTCCTGTTTAAAAAAAAATGGCCCTGGTCCAATCTGCAGTCCGTGATTTTAAAAGACGGACTGCTAACCCTCGATTTTAAAAACAATACAGTCATTCAGAAGGAAGTACTCGATGACGAAGAACCCGATGCACCGGAAGATGAATTTAACGACTACTGCCGTAGTAAACTCGTAAATTTGTGGTGATGTCGCCCTTCATATTATATTCAGACGGAGAAGGAAATATTTTCGAAGATATTTCCCTTTATGCCTGCGGGCGAAGCGGATGGGATGCGTTACCCATAGATGAATCCGACTGGATCCGGCTACCTGAAGGGGGTTCCCTGTATGAATTGCCGGGCCGCCGCGGAATTGGCATTGATGTGAAGACCGGGGTCATGCGACTTTGTGAAAAAGGCTGGGCCGTAGCTGCATTTATCCCCCCCGCTCATACGGGTCTTTATCTGGCTGCATATGAAACCGCTCACAACGCGCCTACCCTTCCGCTATTTTGTTATACGGCGGCAGGCTGGTTCAACGAAAAATTTTATGTGCCGGCCGTACGTATAGAACCCGATATCCGCCAGGAAGCCAGCGGATACAATGCATTGAATATAGAATCGGGCGCAGAAAATTTATTAAATGCATACCCGAACAACCGTCTGGTGAAACATCTGATGGAGAATTGCTGCAATACTTATCACTGTCCGGCTGCCAGAAATCTTTCCCTCGGTCGCTGGGAATGTCCTGTTCCGGTTTCACCTGCCTGTAATGCCAATTGTATCGGTTGTATTTCGTTTCAACCCCAGGAAGAAACCATTCACTCCACGCAGGACCGCCTTAGCTTCCGGCCAAAAGCCGAAGAGATCGTGGAGTTCACGGTTCCGCACCTGCAGACGGCCCCTTTCCCGATCATTAGTTTCGGACAGGGTTGTGAGGGGGAACCTCTTCTCATGTGGGAAACCATTCGGGAAGCCATTCTGGAAATCAGAAAACATACCAGCCGGGGCAGTATCAATATCAATACGAATGGTTCTAAGCCGGATGCCGTGAAAGCCTTGTGCAGAGCCGGTTTGAACTCGATCAGGGTGAGTTTGAATTCGGCCCGGAAACCTATTTACGAAGCCTATTACCGTCCCAATAATTATTCATTTGAAGATATTGTGGAGAGTCTCCGGGTCGTTAAAGCGTCAGGCGGATGGACCTCTATCAATTATTTCGTTTTCCCGGGAATGACAGACAGTGAAGAAGAATATGAAGCGCTGCGTAAAATGATTTCCGGCACCGGGCTCGATATGATCCAGTGGCGGAATTTTAATATTGATCCGGACTGGTACCTGGGGAAAATCGGATGTACAGAGACCGGAAAATCCCTGGGTGTGAAAAATTGTATGGATCTTTTGCGCGAAGAATTTCCGCTGTTAAAATTTGGTTATTTCAATCCGCCCATGGAGCGCATTCGTGGTCAGTTTGAAAAAGATTTTGCTTCTTGAGCCTAAAGCGTAAAGCCTAAAACTTCCTTTTGGATCTCCGAATTTATAATCTTTAATTATTACATTGATTTTAGGCTTTCGGCTTAAGAAGGCTTTGGGCTTTAGGCTTTCGGCTTAAGAAGGTTTTAGGCTTTAAGCTTTCATGGGCTTTTTAACTAACTTTATAAAGTGGACTATAAAATAGCAAATCACCTATTCGAGGCGCGTAAAAACCGGAAGGCCGGCTTTTATACTTTGCTGATTTGCGGAACGTTGTTCCTCCTGCTTTTCCTGATCTCCTGGAACCTTCCTTTTAATCCACCCGAACCAGTGGAAGAAGGGCTTGAAGTAAATCTTGGAAACAGTGACCAGGGATTGGGCAATAACCAGCCTTTTCTGCCAAATGATCCTTCCAAACAGGACCAGGAAAAATACACGCCGCCAAAGACGGTTGCCGCAATCAGGGATGCCCTGAAGGATGTGGAAACGGATGATAAGGATCCGGATCCCGCCCCGGCAGTTAAAAAGCCACCAGTTACCAAGCCGGATGCAACCAAGATTCCGGAAAAGGATTTTACCGCAAAAGCTCCTCGAAAAACCGTACAGCCCGCAGTCAACCCAACGCCCGCGCCGCCAAAGCCAAAGGCCGTTTTTCATGGCGTGAATGGAGATGGTACCGGAGGCAATGATGCGGATCATTTTAAACCGGGAGGAAATCAGGGTGTCGCTGGTGGAAAGGGCGACCAGGGACAGCCGGGCGGCGATCCAAATTCAACCAACTATAAAGGAGGAGGTCACGGAAATGGTATTGCGATCTCCCGTGGTTTACAAGGCAGAAGGATCAGCAGCACGCCTTCATTTACGGATGAATTCAACGAAAATGCAAAAGTAGCCGTGGATATACGGGTGGACGCAGCTGGTAATGTGACCAGTGCAGAATATCAGGCCAGGGGTTCAACCACGGCTGACGCAACACTGAAAGAAATCGCCATCCGGAAAGCACATCAGGTAAAATTCAATAGTGGTTCCGACGAATCCTCGGGCACACTGGTTTTTAATTTCAAATTAAAGAATTAGGATTCAGGCTGCGGCCCAAAGTACAGGCCAAAAGCGGGGAAACCCGTTTCCAGCCTGTCAAAGCAACTTTCCCTTTCTCCGGAACGTAATCCTCCATACCCAAAACCGCTGTATGAAAAAGCTAATCCTTTTTACCGTTATTTTGTTTTCGATTGCAACTTGCAAAAAATCCTCCTCGCCTCAGTCAAATAACGGTAGCATGATTGGTAAATGGAAACTGTCCGAAAATTTACTGGATCCAGGCGACGGAAGCGGAATTTACCATCCTGCCGACCCATCAAATCCGGTTTATATTGAATTCAAAGCAGATGGTACATTGATCATGACTCCAACAAACATATTCTCAGATCGGTATGAGATCACCAGTGACAGTACGATAAGATTTGGCAGCGATCCTGAGAAATTTACCACACGGTATCACTTCACCAAAACATTGTTGACTCTATACGGTCCATGTTATACCGTTTGCATAGATAGATTTATTCCTTCAGATAAATAATTCATCCCGGGGATCCTTACCATCCGATCCCATAATCCTCTCCATAGTTACTGCTCCAACCCCAGAAACTGCCGTGTTTCCAGTCATAATAGATCGCGTTGACGGGGCCGCTGGTCCTCAGAACCGCCCATTGTGTGCACATGGATGCCAGCATGGCACAGGCTGCATCCACGGCGTTACCACCCTGTTGAAAAATCTGTGCACCGGATTCAGCGCCCAGTGGCTTCCCTGTAATGGCCATCCAATGTTTTCCGTGAAGCGGCGGTTTCTGTGTTTGTTGCGCCAAACCGATTATATAACTAATCAATAAAAAAAATAAAAAAATATATTTCATACAAGCGATTGTGGAATGAAGTTAAAACATTCAGCCCGATGATGAATTAGGCATTAGGCATTAGGCGTTAAGCGTTAAGCGTTAGGCCTGACGAAGGCTTTAAGCTTTACGCCTGATGAATTAACTTTACCAAAAAAAGTGCATGTCCACGACCATCAAATGTCCGAATTGCCGCCACGAATTTGCGATGGAAGAAGCCGTATCCGAACAATATAAAAAGGACCTGCGTGAGCAGATGATTGCTTTCACCCGGAAAAAAGAAGAGGAATTCCAAAAAAAGGATCTGGATCTCGTCAAAAAACTACAGGAAAAGGACGAATTTTTTCAGAAAAAGTTATTGGAAGAAAGAAAACTCATTCAGCAGTCGCTGGAAGAAAATTTACGTAAAACCATTCACGGCGATTTCGAAAATCAGCTGTCCATGCTGAAGCAATCCAATGAAGAACAGCAGGAAAAACTAAAGACAGCCCGGCAGAAGGAACTGGAATTTTTACAAAAAGAACAGGTCTTAAAAAATAAAGAGGAGGAACTTGACATTTCTCTTCAGCGTCAGTTGCAGGAAGGGCGATTAAAAATCGCTGAGGAAATAAGACGGATAGAGGATCAGAAAAATCAATCAAAAGAACTGGACCATCAGCTCCAGTTAAAAGAAAAAGAAAAGCAACTGGAGGACCAGAGAAAACTGATAGAGGAAATGAAACGCAAGGCCGATCAGGGATCCACGCAAATGCAGGGCGAAGTGCAGGAACTGGCCCTGGAAAAATTATTGCAGGGCACATTCCCCTTTGACCTGGTAGAACCCATTGGCAAAGGCGTTCGCGGAGCAGATTGCATACTGACCGTAAGAAATCCGTCAGGACAGGAATGCGGAAAAATTATTTATGAAAGCAAGCGCACGAAAAATTTTGAGACAGACTGGGTGGACAAACTCAAACACGATATGCGTCAGCAGGGAGCCCAGGTGGCCATCCTGGTTACCCGGTCCATGCCGCGGGACATGACCTGTTTTGGAGAAAAAAACGGGGTTTGGATCTGCAATTTTTCAGAAGTCAGAGCCCTTACTGAAGTCCTGCGGGACGGTGTGGTCCGGATTTTTCAGGCTTCGAAAACACAGCAGAACAAGGGAGATAAAATGCAGCTCCTGTATGATTATCTTACCAGCAGCGAATTCAGCGAACAATGGAAAGCCATACGCGAAGGTTTTTCTTCCATGAAGATGTCCATCCAGCGGGAACGTGACATGATGGAGAAATTATGGAAGACACGGGAAAAACAACTCGAAAAAGTATTGTTGAACGCGGCGCATATCAAGGGGTCCATGGAGGGCATTTCGGGTCAGGATGATTTCAAAATGAATCTGATTGATGAAACCGATGAGATACTCGGCATTGAATAATCCAGCGTAAGGCATAAGGCGTAAGGCATAAGGCGTAATGCATAAGGCGTAAGGCATAAGGCATAGGGCATAAGGCGTAAGGCGTAAGGCGTAAGTCTTCTTGCATAAGCTTTAAGCTGTAAGCCTTACGCCTTTCAGGTGTACACAAATGTCAGCACCAGGTCGTCGAAGAATTTGTAATAGACGGAAAGCGGAACCGGTCCCTCCTTTCTGAACTCAAAACACAATTCACCCATGTCATCCGAGGGTTCGGCTGTACGGAAGAAATAGGGGGCCGTCCAGCGGATATGTTCTTTGAAGTTTACATTCCCCAGGCTATACCATTTGAAAATGGATTCCTTTGCACTCCATAACAGGGTGAGCTGACGAAGACGGTGCCCGGATTTTTCAATTCCATCGAATGCAATGGTCAGTTCCTGTTCCGACAGAAATTTACTTCTTATTTTTTCAACTGTCGGACCCGCTTTTTCAACATCCACCCCCACCCTGTTTGTACTGCTCACAATGGCCGCGGCATAGTGACCGAAATGAGAGATCGAAAAATGATACTGTTCACCTTCCAGGTATGGTTTGCGGGTATCGGCAATCAAAATTTCCGCCAATGGAAAATCATAAAATAATTCCTGGAGCAGATAACGACCCGCCAGATGTTGTAATCTTTTTTGGGCGTGGGATACGTCCCGCTTCAGGGGCACTTTCAAAAGAAAAAAATCCTCATTTTCGGTGATATGCCAGATCGCCAGTTTTGTGGATTCGTTGATATTATGTTGATAAAATAAGGGCATCAGAAAAAAGCTTAATGCGAAATTCGCTCCGTTCCGGAGCTGAGGGTAAACAAATAAACAACTAAACAGCCAAAAGAATGATTTTATCTGACAAGCGCATCATGGAAGAAATAGAAAAAGGTACGATTAAGATTCAACCCTACGACCGTGCTTCTCTCGGTAGTAATTCATACGACGTGCACCTGGGTCCCTGGCTTGCCACCTACCGGGAGCACATCCTGGATGCCAAAAAACACAATGAAATTGAATCATTCGAAATACCGGAGGAAGGTTTTGTACTCTATCCGCATATTTTTTATCTGGGCGTAACGGATGAGTATACAGAAACCCACGAACACGTTCCTTTTTTAGAGGGTAAGTCCTCCACGGGCCGGCTCGGTATAGATATCCATGCCACGGCCGGAAAAGGAGATGTCGGATTTTGCGGAAACTGGACCCTTGAAATTTCAGTTAAACAACCTGTTCGTATTTATAGGCGCATGCCGATCGGACAGCTGATTTATTTTCCTGTGGATGGTGAAATTGAAATAAAATACAATCAGAAAAAAGACGCGAAATATAAGGGTCAAACCAATAAGCCGGTCGAAAGTATGATGTGGAAAAATACTTTCTAAAATGCCGAGGCACCGTATTTCCGGTAGTACGCGATAGCCAGGCCGACCACTTCGTCATAGGAATTGATTCCCTGCGGTTGGCGATTCGCTTTCAGGTATTTGCCGTAAATGCGGTGTATAATAGGCTCAAATGGATTCTGATATTTTTGGTAGAATGCCTTCAGATCGCGCAGATCCCGGCGAACCGACGGTTTCAGCGACTCACGGTAAGGAATATACGCAGTTGAATCCAGCACATACAACGCGCCTGCAGAATACAAATACAGATCCACGTAAACCGAATAGCGGAAGGCCGGATCGGTGGAAGATTTGGTCGCCAGGAATCCACAAAAATTGGCTTCTTCTTCCTTTGCATATCCCAACTGGTGGCCGATTTCGTGACAGGTGGTAAACGGCTGCACAAACCTTGGTACGGTCGTATTCACCTGGGCCTCTCCGCTGAAAGGATTATAGTACCCGCTGAATCCCATATAATTGGCCAGATAACCATAAAAAGAAAACTTAACGGATGGATCGGGATAATAAAGTGCCTGGTCATCATGGCCCAATTGATGATAGGCTTCGACAGAATGCCGGAAAATGCTGTCGTTGCCAGTTAAATTTTTCCTGGCTACGCGGGAAACAGAATCTATTCCGTTCATCCGCGATACCAGGAGTCCGATCAGGTCCTTCAGATCGTCTTTGGAGTAGAGCCTGGTTTCCAGTTGCATTTCTTCTGCTATGGGCAAACGGTCGTAATTCAATCCCCATAAAATATTAAATACCAGGTACAGCCATAATGAGATCGAGACGAATCTTTTCAGACAAAGGATCAGGTACTGGCGGTGCAGTTTTCGTCTGAAGGCCCGGGTAAAAAAGCGGATCAGGACAATAATCAGATAAATCAGGCAACCTGTATACAGGATATCACCGATGCTAAATGGGATCCAGCCGAATAAAAGCCGCAGCAATCGCGAGATCATCGGGTAGACTCCGGTTGAATAATATTTCTCCACTGCACCCGGAAAAAAAGAAAATATTTTTATGCATACAGCACATAGTAAAGGAATGAACCAGGGCTTGAAACGTTTCCAATGCATATCCTTAAAAATACATATTATTAAAGCATCCATACTATATTGCAGCCTATACATTCTCCATGGATCTTGATTTTAACAAGAATGAAGATAACATGAAGCAGGCCCTGAGCCAGCTTCGCAACCGCTTTCAGAAAATTGCTATCGGAGGCGGCGTGAAATCAGTGGATAAACAGCACGAAAAAAATAAACTGACGGCGAGAGAGAGAATCGCTTACCTGCTGGATGACGATTCCTCTTTTTATGAAATCGGTGCGTTTGCCGGTTATGAAATGTATGAAGAGTATGGAGGCTGCCCTGCTGCGGGCACCGTTGCGGGCATTGGTTATGTAAGCGGTCGACAATCGATCATTCTCGCCAATGATCAGACGGTAAAGGCTGGTGCATGGTTTCCCATTACCGGGAAAAAAAATCTGCGCATGCAGGAGATAGCCATGGAAAATCATCTTCCGGTTATTTATGTTGTGGACAGTGCCGGCGTTTTCCTGCCGTTGCAGGATGAGATCTTTCCTGACAAGGAACATTTTGGCAGAATTTTCAGAAACAATGCCCGTATGAGTGCCATGGGCATTTCGCAATTGTCCGTTGTTATGGGACCCTGTGTAGCCGGTGGCGCTTACCTGCCAATCATGAGCGATGAAACGCTGATCGTAGAGGGAAACGGATCCATTTTCCTGGCCGGTCCCTATTTGGTAAAAGCGGCGATCGGAGAAACGACTGACACAGAAACCCTGGGCGGAGCGGTCACCCATACTTCCATTTCGGGCATTGCCGATTATAGATTTAAAACGGAGGAAGAATGTCTGGACCAGGTAAAAAAAATCATGTCCACGCTGGGCCATACAGCCAGGGCCGGCTTCGATCGAATTGCGGCCCTTCCTCCCTCAAAAAAACCAGAAGACATTTACGGAATTATATCTGCTGATGCAGCCCGGCCATACGATATGCTGGAAATTATTAACCGGATCGTAGATGAACCCGGTATTCAACAGTTCAAAGAAGACTATGGTAAGACCATCATCTGTGGTTATGCCCGGCTGGACGGATGGGCGGTGGGCATTGTGGCCAATCAGCGTACGGTGGTAAAAACAAAAAAAGGGGAAGTACAACTGGGAGGTGTTATTTATAATGACAGCGCCGATAAATCCGCACGGTTTATCATGAACTGCAACCAGAAAAAAATTCCCCTTCTTTTTTTGCAGGACGTTACCGGTTTTATGGTTGGAACACGAAGTGAACAATCGGGCATCATAAAAGATGGCGCCAAAATGGTGAATGCCGTCGCCAATTCCGTTGTTCCCAAATTCACGATTATCGTAGGTAATTCATATGGCGCCGGAAATTATGCAATGTGCGGTAAGGCATATGACCCCCGGTTAATCCTGGCCTGGCCTACCGCAAAAATTGCGGTGATGGGAGGAGACCAGGCCGCAAAAACATTGTTGCAGATCCAGGTGGCTTCCTTACAATCGAAGGGCCAGGTAATTGATCCGGCGGAAGAAAAAAGATTGTTGGACGAGATCCGCGGCCGATATGAAAGGCAAACCAGTCCATATTATGCTGCTGCCCGCCTGTGGGTGGATGGTATTATAGATCCGCTGGATACGAGGAAATTTATTTCCGAAGGAATTAAGGCCGCGAACCATAATCCTTCTATTGCTGAATTCAAGACTGGCGTATTTCAAGTGTGAAAGTATGGGAGTATGGGAGTATGAAAGTATAATAAGGAAATTAAAACATATTGAATTGAAATATATTTGATATACATATACATACTGTAATATCATTTCACACTCCCATACTCCCATACTTTCACACTTGTACTTCCATACTTATGACAGATCCCGTAATCATGTACACCGACGGCGCTTCCCGTGGCAATCCGGGTCCTGGCGGGTTTGGAACGATCCTCCTGTGGAAAGGAAACGAAAAAGAATTATCGGCCGGTTTCCGCCGGACCACCAACAACCGGATGGAACTGATGGCCGTAATTGCAGGTCTCGAAGCACTTAAAAAAGAAGGGGTCAGACTTAAGATTTATTCCGATAGTCAGTATGTTGTAAATGCTGTTGAAAAAGGCTGGCTGAAAACCTGGATCGCAACCAACTTCCGGGGAGGAAAGAAAAATAAGGACCTATGGATTCGCTATGACGAACTGGCCGCCAAACACCATATACAATTTCATTGGGTAAAGGGACATGCTTCCAATCCGTATAATAACCGTTGCGATGAACTGGCCACTACAGCAGCCGACAGCCATCATTTGCTGGAAGATGAAGGGTACGAGGGATAATTATTAATTATTACGCTCTTATCTCCCGCCCCACGGCCCGATAATTCCTGATAAATAAATAACTGCCAAAAAGAATGGCGGAGAAAACCAATGTTGCCAGGATGCTCATTCTATAGAAAGGAATTCCGTCTGAATAACAAAGCATCAGTCCGTTAAATGTTTTTGGTCTGTCCAGGCCCCGGGTATTGCCATTGCTGGCCCAAACCAGAAAATTCGAGGCCAGAAAATAGAGTGTGGGTGCTGCTACAGAGGCAACCGCAATTTGCAATACGTTTATTTTCTTTACGGCCATGCCAACCAGGACCAGTAAAGCAAAAAGTAAATAATTCTGCCATTGTCCTTCATAAAAACCCTGCATATTGGTTAAACCGCCAATATATAATACCTGATAAAGCAGGTCTGAAATAAACATGGAAAGAACGGGAATGATAAAGGCCCATTTTTTATCCTTTATAACGGCCCCGGCAAAAACAGCCATGGCCCATTGCGGAGCAAATCCGAAGCGTCTTCCAGGAATGATCCGGTAAAGCGCAGCTATAATAACCAGTAGCAAAAAAGACCAGACTATAATTTTTGAAGACTTCATCTCAATAATTTATAAATGTAAAAATAACTGATTTTGAAAAAATAGGAAAACATCGGATTCGAAAATTATTAACAGGCCTGAAAATCCTTAATTCATACCGGGAATGGACGCCTGATAAATAACCGCATCTTCCAGGGCCGTGACCTCGCTGTTAGCCCCATCAAAGCTCACCCAAGCCTCCCCTTTATTTCTCTTAAATCCCCCGCCTCCTTTTTCGGCAACCTCTGCCGATCCGGTAAATACAAGAAATATCTCTACACTATGGGAAATCAGTTTGACGGACTGACCCTTGGCAACCTGAAGGCGGCTGAGTTCGAAATCAGGCGCAGGAGTAGTATATACCAATCGGTCTGTTTCCGCCGGTTTTCCTGTAATGATATTCGGTATGGTCGCTTCAAACTTCACGTGCTTCATGAGTTCGGGTACATCCACGTGTTTGCTAGTCAGACCGCCACGTAATACGTTATCGGAGTTTGACATGATCTCCACGTTCTGACCTTCGAGGTAGGCATGAGGTAAACCGGCATCCTGGTATACGGCCTGTCCGGGTTGAAGATGGAGCAGATTGAAAAAATAAATAGAAAAAATACCCCGGTCTATACGAGCTTCCTGTGAAAAGGTCATAGCCGCCCGGGCTACCCAGAAATCCTCCTTTTCTTTATTGAGCTTTCCCGCCTGGTAATGCGAAGTGATCCGGTCCAGCAGGGTTTTCAGGTGCCTGTCAACCTGCACCTGCGGCATTTCCATGACGTGCCGATACAGCTTTTTATAATTGTCCCCGCCAAAAATCGGGACCAGGAAATGCAGTTCGGGTATTTCGCGAAGGATGGATTGTAATGCCTTGGGAGTCTTAAATCCATGCAGGAGCCAGAATTCACTGAGTGCCAGCATGAGTTCGGGCTTATGATTATTATCCTTAAAATTTCTTTCGGGCGCGGCCAGGTCGATGCCCTGTTCATTCTCCGCATCAAACGCGACCTGCGCATTTTCCCTGGAAGGATGAACCTGTATGGATAACATATCTTTTACGTCCAGCACTTTAAGCAGGAAGGGTAGATGGCCGAATAATTTAGATGCTTTTTGCCCCAGTGTTTGTTCGGGGTAAGCATCAATATAGTCTTTTAGCAGAACCGGATTTCCTGAGCCGTTTTTCAGCTCAGAGCTTCCGCGGTCATGGGTACCCAACCAAAATTCCGCGTATGTTTCACCCTTTTTTACAGGAATATTCAGCAGTTTCGGTAAGTAATAATATCCACCCCAGGCATAGTGTTGTACTTTCCCTGTTATCGGTATCACCCGATCTTTACTCAGTTCCATATTTATCATTAGAGGCTCAAAGTAAAGCAAAAATGGCCGCACATAATGAATTTGGAAAAGAGGGTGAACAAATGGCCGCGGAATGGCTGGAGCAACAGGGTTTTCAGCTGATTTCCCGAAACTGGAAATTTGCCAGGTACGAAGTGGATATTATTGCCAGCCGGCAGAACATTCTTCATTTTGTTGAAGTCAAATCAAGGCATGGCGACCTTTTTGGCAAACCGGAAGACTGGGTGAACAGGAAAAAAGGGAACCATTTATTATCAGCCGGCGAAGCCTTTCAAAATAAATATCCAAAGTGGAACCAGGTTCAATATGATATTCTATCTATTCTGTTAACATCAGACGGCAAACGGGATTTCTTTTTTATAGAAGACGTATATTGGTGGTAATGAGCCAGCCACCCCGTTCAAAGAAAGAGATCTTTCAAATCTACCGGCAGAACATTGAAATCCATGAAACAGTTATCGGGAAACTTAAGCAAAGCAAAAGGATACTTGCCATCGCCAGGCTGGCAGTTGTTATCGCCGGAATAACCATCTGCTGGTTTTCATGGCCCGTTTACACAATTTTCTTCATTGCACTTGTTTTGTTCGCAGCCCTTTTCATTTTTCTCGTCTTCCGGGATGCGGACAAAACAGCGGCCATAAATAACCGGGAACGGCTGATCAGCATTAACAAACATGAGCTTGATGCCATGCAGCAAAATCTCCATGCTTACGATGACGGACATATATTTGGCGACCCTGCACACGCCTATGCCGCTGACCTGGACCTGTTCGGACCTGCATCCCTGTTTCAATGGCTGAGCCGATGTCATGCCGACCAATCCAAAAAACTTTTAGCCGATTTTTTAAAGTCACCCTTACCCGTTTCAATAATAAAGGAGAAGCAATCAGCTGTAAAAGAACTATCTGAAAAACAGGAGGCCTGCCAGCAGTTCCAGTCCATGGCCCTGGCGAATCCACTCAGCATTCAAACGGAAAAAAGATTGGAGTCATGGATAGCGTTGCCCGCCGGCGGTTTTGAAAAACCCGTTTGGAAATGGATCCGAATTCTTTACCCGGTCATCGCGCTGGTCATACTCGGATTGTTTATGTTTGAATATATCTCAACGGGCATTTTTTTATCCTGCCTGATAGGCTTTTTTATCATCTCATCGGCAGTCAGCAGTAAAATTCAAAGGGTATACGAACTGCTTTCCCTTATTCAACCAGAAATGAATTCATTGTATCAGCAACTTCATCTGGTAGAAAAGGAAAGTTTTGAATCCACTTTTCTGCACGATTTACAAACCAGTCTGAAACCGGAAGGATATCCTTCCGCATCTGCCTCCATGGGAGATTTCCACCGCATTCTCAAAAGATTCGATATCCGTTTGAACATCCTGGTTTTTGTTTTTCTCAATGCCTTTCTGCTTTGGGATCTACGCCAGATGCTGGCGCTGAATGACTGGAAAAAGAAAAATCAAAATTACCTCCCAGGCTGGTTTCACATTATTGCGGATATGGAGGTATGTATCAGCATGGCTTCCCTCTTACACAATGAACCGGAATGGTGTTTCCCCGAAGTGGATGAAAAATATTTTCACTATCAGGCAGAAGAGATCGGCCATCCGCTGATCCCGGCTGATACCAGGATAACGAATAATTTTACAATGAAAGGAACCGGTAAAATTGCCCTGATCACGGGTTCCAATATGGCCGGGAAAAGTACTTTTCTGCGTTCCCTGGGAATCAATACCGTTCTGGCCCTGGCGGGCGCGCCTGTTTGTGCCCGGCGAATGAATCTGAGCGAATTAAAACTGGTCAGCAGCATGCGGGTGGCTGACAATTTAGCCGAGAACACCTCTACCTTCTACGCGGAACTAAAAAAACTTCAGTATATTATTGAATCGGTTAACCGGAAAGAACGGGTTCTTATTCTGCTGGATGAAGTATTACGAGGAACCAATTCAACCGACCGGCACAAGGGATCCCAGGCGCTTGTGAGGCAGCTTATTCAGAACGGGGCCGTAGCGGTCATGGCTACACACGATACGGGGCTCGCTCATTCGGAATCCAATGCGTTCGATTCCGTATCCAACTATCATTTTGAAGGAAAGATCATAAATGATGAACTCCTTTTTGACTATAAGATCAAAAAAGGAATCTGTGAAAGCCTGAACGCCACTACGCTTATGAAAAAAATAGGTATTCATTTTCAGGATTAATATATTTACGCCAACCTGCTAAGCCTAAAGCTTAACGCCTAACGCTTAACGCAATTTGTCAAGTGTTAACAAAAATGCTGTGAAATGGCTCCATCCACTGTCAATCTCCGGTCTTTTAGAAATCTGGTTTCCCGGAATAAAAAACAATTCCGGAATTTCCTTACCCGGCTTGAAAAGAAAACTCCCGGAAATTTGAACCTGATAACTCTGGAGGCCAATAAACTTTCCTGGGCGAAAACGGATTGCATGGACTGTGGGAATTGCTGTAAGACCATGTCTCCTACCTATAGCCCAAAAGATATAACACGCATTTCCAAATTTTTGGGCATGAGCAGAACCGCATTTAAGGAAAAGTGGTTATACAAAGATCGCGCGGGCGATTGGATAAATAAAAAACAACCCTGCCAGTTCCTGGACCAAAAAACTAATTTCTGCGCTATTTATGAGGTGCGGCCCGACGATTGTGCAGGATTCCCCCATCACGGAACAAAAAAGATCAAGGATTACGGACACGTGTATAAACAAAATGTAGAATTTTGTCCGGCCACCTACCGGCTCGTGGAATTCATGCATGACGGTATTGCCAAGGGTAAGTGGGAGTTAAAATAAAAATCATGTGGGCCGCTGAAAAAAAAGGTTTTAAAGCCTGGCTGCAGTTGGAAAAATCCCTTTCAGATCATTCAGTGGACGCCTATCTGCGGGATATCGAAAAACTAACGCAGTTTTTTTTATTTCAACCAAACGCGCCATCCATTGAGAATATCCGCTTAACTGATCTGCAGGCTTTTTTAAAATGGATCAGCGGTCTGGGCATGACCGCCAGTTCCCAATCGCGTATCGTATCCGGCATTCGCTCATTTTTCAAATATTGTTTACAGGAGAACCTGGTCAGACAGGATCCTACTGCGTTATTGGAAACACCAAAATTAAAACGGTCCCTGCCCGATTTCCTGAGCGTGGATGAGATTAACCGGATCGTGCAGGCGATTGACCTGAGCAAACCGGAAGGGGAAAGAAACCGGGCCATTCTGGAAACCATGTACAGTTGCGGACTGCGGGTAACAGAGCTCGTGAACTTGCGCATGTCATCTCTTTATCCGGAATTGGGCTTTATCAAGGTTACCGGGAAGGGTGATAAGGAAAGATTAATTCCCATTGGAAATACAGCGTTAAAATTTATTGGTATTTACCGGAGCCAGGTGCGCGCGCACGCGGATATACAAAAAGGCTATGAAGACATTCTGTTCCTTAACAGGCGTGGCGCCGGGCTGACCCGTCAAATGATTTTCATTTTATTGAAAGATCTTGTCCGGAAAGCCGATATAAAAAAAACAGTATCGCCGCATACCTTCCGGCATTCTTTTGCAACGCATTTGGTTGAAGGTGGCGCCGACCTTCGCGCCGTTCAGGAAATGCTGGGCCATGAGAGCATTATCACCACAGAAATTTATACGCATCTGGATCGCGCCTTCCTCCGTGAGACCCTGCAGAAATTTCATCCTGCATTTCAGGATTAATTGTCAATTGTCAATTGATACCGGTTATGGAAAAACTATGCCGCGTGAATTTCATATTACTGACTAAATTCGTCGGTAACCATTAACAATTGACAATTGACAATTAACTCTGGCAAGGTTGTTGAAAATCATAACCTGAATATCTATCATCAATAAATCATCATATATGAGTTTACAGAGACTTTTTACAGCCACCCTTTCAGGTATCGTTATCGGAATTTTAATTGCACCGGCAAAAGGGACAGAAACAAGGAAGAAATTGACTGATTCAATGGACAATATCAAAGATAAGATCCGGCGTTTGCGGGGAACGACCAGTGAAGAGCTGGAAGAACTTCACCAGGTATTTGAACACGAAATATCAGGATTGCGGGATGATGTCCGGGAAAAAGTGCTCAAACTGATCGAAGTGAGTAAAAAAAGCTACAATCATGTAAAAGCGGAGGCGCTTTCGTAAGCTTAAAGCCTTCTTAAGCGTAAAGCTTAAAGCTTAAAGCCCAAAACTTCCTTTTAGATCTCCGAATTAATAATCTTTAATAATTATTTTGGTTTAAGGCTTAAGAAGGTTTTAGGCCTGGCTGCCGGCAGGCATTAAACTTTACGCTTTAGGCTTAAGAAGGTTTTTGGCTTTACGCTTTCCGCTTTACGCTTTAGGCTTAAGAAGGTTTTAAGCTTTCCGCTTTAGGCTTAAGAAGCTTAATGTCTTCTGCAGAACCAGGCTAAGTAAAATAACACCCAGCGCACCGATCGCGTTCAGCCAGAGAAAACTGATATTCACGACTCCTTTCTGATTGAGGATATGAATGCTGATGACAAAAATTTCTATGGTGATCGCGCTGATAAAAACGGGTGAGGCGCTGACTTTCTTAAAATAAAATGCGACCAGGAAGATCCCCAGGATAACTCCATAAAATAGTGAGCCGAGTATATTGACCGCCTCGATTAAACTGTTCCCGATATTATAGGCGAGTTGTGCGATCACCACGCAGAAAATTCCCCAGACCAGGGTATATATCCGGGAATAATGATATTCTCTTCCCTGGCTCAGGGGTATTTTTACCCAACGCTTATGCAGGTCATTGATAGTAGCCGAAGAAAGTGCATTGAGGGAGGCCGCCACGGATCCCCAGGCAGATAAAAAAATCACAGCGATGATCAACCCGATCAATCCCCTGGGCAGATGATCCACAACAAAACGCAGGAAGATATAATTTGTATCGTTTGCGTCTCCTTTTACATCCTTGTCCTTTAACCAGCGCTGGATGGTGGACCGGAGTTCGGCCTGCTTTTTCTGGGTATACTGCATGGTAAGTCCCTGATGCATTCTGTCCTCCGCCTGATTTCCCAGCGCAGGCTGCATCTGGGAAATCTTTTGCGTTTGCAGGGCGTCGTAATCCGCCGTTACGATTTTGAGCGAATCGGCATATTTGGTTTTCCCCAGCAGATCCAATTGCGTCTGATTGAAGAACAAGGGTTCCCTGGCAAACTGGTAATAAGAAAATACAAGAACGCCCAGCAAAAGTATTCCAAATTGCATAGGGATTTTAACCAGGCCGTTCAGTAATAAACTCAATCTGCTTTCACGCGTGGAGCGCGCCGTGAGGTAACGGCCTACCTGCGATTGATCTGTGCCGAAATAAGACAATTGTAAAAAAAATCCACCAATGATCCCACTCCAGATATTGTAGCGGTCATTCCATTGAAATTTATTTTCTTCCCTGCCCGAGGTAATCACATTTAATTTCCCCGCTTTGCCGCCAATATGAAGCGCGTCCGATAAACCCAGGTTTCCGGGCAGAAGATGAATCACCATATAAGCCACGATGAGCATTCCGGCAATGACGATGATAAATTGTATTTGCTGGGTATAGGCGACGGCTTTTGCACCGCCGGAAAATGTGTAAATGATCAGGAGCCCGCCCATCAGGATATTGGTCCATAAAATATTCCATCCCAGCAGGGAAGAAAGGATGATGGATGGCGCGGATATACTGATTCCGGTTGACAGTCCCCGTTGTAACAAAAACAAAAGAGAAGCAAAGGTTCTTGTTTTGCCGTCGAATCTTTTTTCAAGGAATTCGTAAGCAGTAAACAATTTCAGCTTATGAAATACGGGTACAAACGTTATACAGAGCACCACCATGGCCAATGGCAAACCAAAATAATATTGAACAAAGCGCATCCCGTCAGTATAAGACTGGCCAGGCGCGGAAAGAAAGGTCACGGCACTGGCCTGCGTTCCCATAATGCCGAGCAGGATGATGAACCAGGAAGAACTCCGGTTCAACAGAAAATAACTTTCGAGATTTTTTTCAGATCTGCTCTTATATAATCCATACAGGATAATACCGACCAGCGTAACAACAAGAACTGTCCAGTCGATAAAACTCATGAAAAATGTTTGGTAAAGAGGTAGAATAAAATGATCAGCAGGACCAGGCAACCAATGACCAGCAGGTACCAGGATTTCCAGGATTTAAAAAACGGGGGCTTCTCATCCGGCAATTCGTTCATATCATTTTTTTGAACTCGCTCGATTTGCCATCAGCATGGCGGCAATCAATCCGAGGATCAAACCGACGAGCATACCCACAGTCACTTTTTTTATAAGCCGTCCGACAATAAGACCCGTCACTATGGCTACGACAAAAGCAATTTCCCTTCGTTTCAGCATGGTTAGTTATCCTTATGTTGATTGAGTGCAATAATGTTGGCGAGTAAACGATAGGCGCCCGGAACACCCGATGGTAATTCCCGGAAAAAAACAAGGCCGGTATAGGTAAAATTTCCTTTACCATAATTCCCTATGATCAGGCTCCCATTCTGATCCGGTTCACCTGAATCGTGCATGGAAAAAATAGATTGGTATCCCGGATCGATATGATTCGCAAAATAAATGCCTCTCTCCTGGGTCCATCCCTGGAAGTCCTTGTCCGTAATTTCATTGGGGAAATGCAGAACCGGGTGATTCGGCTGAAGAAAGCGGACAGGCGCGTCTTCTTCCGTAACCCTTGCGTTGGTTATGCCAAAGGGATAGGGGCCGATCCCGGTTGTATCAGTACCCAGATTGCGATTATACTGTACGATCAGGTTGCCTCCATTTTTTATATAGTCCATCAAGATTCCATATTTGCCGGCCAGCCAGTCATGCACGTCATAAGCACGCACGCCGGCGATCACCGCATCCAGGCTCCGGAGTCCTTCAGTTGTCAATGTATTTTCATTTAATTTGACCACAGTATATCCCATCGCCGTTAATGCGTCCGGAACCTTGTCCCCCGCCCCGTCAATATAACCGATCCGACCGCCCCTGGTTTCCAGATTTACGGATACCACAACAGATTTCGCCGGTTTGAAATAATCAATCCTCGGAATATGATCATAAGAAATGGTCCGGCACTGCAGCAGGGTGTCCGTGATCCCGTTTTTCACACGCGTAACCCAGGTTCCTGTGTTTTGATCTTCGGTCTGTTCCGATTTCAACAGAAAATCCTGTCTGTTATCCGAACCGGAAATATTCCTGGATACAAACCCGGGAATCGGCGTTATAGAAATGGCGGAAAAAGAAGCGATCGGTTTTTTTTCCGCCGATAATAGTGCCGGGTGTATGACAGAAATTTCTTCCTCCCCATCCTGAGACGTTTTCAATTGTTTTCTGACCGCGAGTTCTTTTTCCTTTCCTTTCGTAAAAACCAGTAAATCCGGATCGCAAAAAGCCATCTGCGCTGGAACGATGGTGAGGGGTTCAAAGGACTCTCCCTTTACTGCATCTGTAGATTTATAAAATACCTGCTGCCTGA
>Ga0209839_10000450_pt1 | contig 20850 bp, 15 predicted proteins | sample OrgsoiDNA2013050_FD_185800 | JGI IMG/M metagenome (GOLD analysis project Ga0209839, IMG submission 185800) | Permafrost soil microbial communities from the Arctic, to analyse light accelerated degradation of dissolved organic matter (DOM) -... | ecosystem: Environmental > Terrestrial > Soil >... | reverse complement strand
ACGGCAATGGTTCCGGCAATAAGGAATATAAAAACATTCAGGTTAATAATGGTGACCAGGAACCGGGAGATTTCATCATTCAGCTCATCTTCTGTGTTAAAAGATGGAATATTTATATAAGCCGTGGATAAACCTTTTCCCAGCCGGAGCGGACAATAGATACTCTGAAAACTGATGCCGCCCATTTTTTCCTGGTTAAAAAATTCAATGGAATTTAACCGGTTCATATAATAAAAGGCCAGCGGATTCATCTGATCACTCAGCATGCCCTTGGTATAAATAAATGGATTGGAGGAAACAATCAGGGACCCATTCACATCGTACAGGTTGATATCCGCATTGTGGATCTCAGCGACGCTATTTACGATCTTGTCCAGGTCTTCCCTGGGCATCTGCTTTACCGGGTTGGAAATACGGGCCACCGATTGATAAGACTGAAGCCGTGTGCCTATTTCTCCGGAAATTACCTTTAGGGAAGCGCTGAGCCGGTCCTGGTTATTCCGATTGTACCGGTTGATAAGAAAAAAAATCGTGGAAACGCCAATCACTAGAAAAAGGAAAAGACTGACAAAAATGATGGTTGTCTGAATCTGCGTCCGGATATTTAACTGAAGAAATCTTTTAAGCTGTTGCCAGTGAAGCCGGGTTTGTATTAAAACGGAACTCACCCAGAAAAGGGCTACCAGGATCAGAAAGGCGCTGAAGAGATAAGAAAACAGCGTGATGGCCTCAATGACCAGGTTATCCTTTTTGGCAATGACGATAATTTTATCATAAGAAACGGTGTGCCAGAGTTCATCATAACCATTATTCTTTCGCTGAACAAAATCCTTCCGCGGTACCATGCTGTCATTTAACTCGGTGGGGAAAGGATAATTGTTGTAGTAAGTGAGCAGCTCATTATCAATGTAGATGGCATAGGAATATACGGGTGAATATTCGGGGAGATATTCTTTATGCTGCTGTGTCAGCTGGGGCGCAAGTCCTTCGCTTTTATAACTCCTCGGTTCGGCCTGCACAAAAAGATAACCTGAAATTCTGCCCGCACGATCCAGGATCGTTTTTTTGTAGATGTAGCTGAATTTGTCATAGGCTTTTTCATAATACATCAGGTTCGGGATCGTGGTCGGTTTACCCTGCAGTTTAAAAATGGTGTTCAGGGTGTCATACGAAACGGATATCTGATTATAGAGCGGCTTCTCTGCAGAGTCGTAGGTATATATTTTTGTGTCGTATTTACTGAGGTATGCGCTAAAATTTGCATTGATCAGGCTGTCTTTCAGATAGTGGTTCTCCACCGGGTTGCGAAACCGGACGAACTGCCGCTGCATCAGATCATTTTCAAAATAGATCAGCGACATGCTCACAAGCTTTTCGCTGGAAGGATCAATCTGTTCCGCGAGCCGGTCGGCAAGCCTCTTTCGCTGTTCGAGTTCGATCTTCTTGTTTTCGAAGATGATGATCACCGAAATGGATCCGGAAAAAATAAAAAGCCAGAACATGATTTCAGAAATATTCAATCTGAAATGCAGTCCCGAAATGAGGTTCCTGATCATGAGCCAGAGATAACATAAAAGCCAGACCAGCACATAAATATCGAGCTCTACCAGCCTGGTCTTACTTTGGAAAGTAAGGAGTCCCAGGCCGATGGAAGCCGCAATGATCGAAATGATCAGCAGGTTTCCTTCCAGGTAATTCCGGATCAGCCGAAGCAGGATCTGGGTGAAAATAAAATAACTCAGGGCAAGCGCAGCGAGAATGATAAAACTTACAATACTGTAAATCGTGAGACTGAAAAAATTGGTTACGTTGAATGAAATACGGGCGTCTGCCACCAGACCCTGCAGGATATCGGCATACAAAAAGGTAGTTGTAACGAGGATCGTCATGGTGCCGAAGATTACCAAGCTCCTTTTCGTCAATCCACGGAATAAAGGAATACGGTAAGTGCCGATTTCCTGGTGTATAAACAAAACGATCCAGCAAAAAAGCAGCGCGTTGATCAGGAGGTCTCCGAGTGAACGGAGTATAAAATTGGAACTGTAAATCGTGGGGTCAAATAACTCATATTGCCGGAAATGGAAAATGCCGGGGAAATAATAGGTCACAATCCGTAAACAAACGAGGGTAAGAACCAGGAATATAATTCCCGCCATGCGGTTGTATCGCTCCACGATGGCATGAGCCATATTGTGAATGACCACCAGGAACAGTAGCACCCCGGTAAATACAACCAGGAGCAGGATCAGGCTGTATTTTGCCGCATGATAAGAAAGGGTCTTTACCAGGTAAAACAGCGTTTGTCCATCCCTGTTTCTGACAGGAAAAAGAGAGGGGACACTGGTAATCCGAACCCTGTTTTCAGCGGAAGGAAATCCGACAAATGCCGGCTTCAGATTTTCCGGAGAAATAAAATATTGCCAACGAACCGGAATGAGGGCAACCACCGTCAATGGATAGGGTACCATCTGCTTGAAGGAATGTTTGATGATTTCAAATTGCCCGTTGCTGAGATTTACAAAATAATTACCATCCGGTTTCAGCAGGATACTGTCGGGCAGCACGGAGGACTGGTCGCTCCAGAACGTAAGGTGTTCGCTAAACGGATGATTCCGTTCGTAGATCAGGATGCCATACTGCTTGTCCATGATGTCGCTGAGTTCGGACAGCGAATAATTTTTATCTGAAAGGCGGCGGATCTTCAGTTCGTTTTTGATAAGTTTCTGAAAGTCATTTTCCCTTTCCTGCAAAAAAGATTCAATGGAATTCCGCAGGATCCGCGTGGTGGAGTTCCCGCTGAGGTAGGCATTGATGCCGAATGCTGCAATAAACAGAAAGATCCCTGCGAGGATGAGGTAGCTATTTCGGAGTAAGAAGTTTTTTAGAAATGAAATCAATCGGTTGTTTTTTGCTTTTTAACCGAATTCCAGATCGCATCCAGTTCTGCAAGTGAAAGATCGGTCATTTTTTTGCCAGACAAACCAACGGCCTCTTCCATCTTGGTGAACCGGTGAACAAACTTCCGGTTGGTGCGTTCGAGGGCGGTTTCAGCATCAATGCTCAAAAATCGTGCATAATTAATCAGTGAAAACATAAGATCGCCAAATTCCTCCTCCATATGCGCCTGATCACCGGACTCCACGGCGTCCAGCAGTTCCTTTTTTTCTTCTTCCACTTTTTCCCAAACCTCACCGGCATGGCTCCATTCAAATCCCACCTGTTTGGATTTTTCCTGCAGGCGGATCGCTTTTACCACAGCGGGCAGTAAAACAGGTACGCCACTTAAAACAGATTTTTTACCCTCCAGGAGCTTAAGTTTTTCCCAATTCTTTTTAACGTCTTCTTCCGAATTCACTTTGACGTCTCCGTAAATATGAGGATGGCGGGCAATGAGTTTTTCGCTTATCCCGTCAAGCACTTCCTCCAGCGTAAACCGGTTTTGTTCCCTGCCGATCCTGGCATAAAAAAGAAGGTGAAGGAAAAGATCACCCAATTCTTCTTTTATGCCGGGCCAGTCTTCTGCAATGATGGCATCCCCCAGCTCATATAATTCTTCGATACTCAGGGTTCTTAAAGTCTGAATGGTTTGCTTTCGATCCCAGGGGCATTTTTCCCGGAGCTCATCCATAATATCCACCAGTCGTAAAAATGCTTTCGAAAGATTTTGAGATTCCATAATTAAGCTTCAAAAAGAGTAAAGACCACTGCTCCAATGAAAATAACCAGATAAATAAAAAAAGAAAGAATGAAAAGGATGATGTATTTCAATATTGTTTTTCCCCTGCTTTGCGCGTAAAATCTCCGCATGGCCTTATAATAGTAAAAGAATGGATAAAGAACAATCAGCAGGATCAGCCAGTCAAGCCAGACCCATCCGGTAACCGTTTTTAAGGCATTGGCGCCAAAAAAAATAAGGAGAATAAGAAAGGAAAAAATATACAGATGAACGGTAAAGATTCCGTGATCCACATAGTAAAACCGCTTATGCCGGAAATAAAGCAGCTTTAGCAACAAAGCAAAAAGCGGCAGGGAAATAAAAAGCACTTTTGGCCAGTTATGCATGTTATTGCTTATTAATTCCCGGACCAGATTACTGCCTTCTTTTTCATATCGCTTGGATATTTCAATTTTCCGGTATTCAATTATTCTTTTCAGCCAGCCGTCCCTTGCGGAGTCCGGAAGGGCTTTCTGAACGGAATCATATTCTGCCCGGGAATGATAGTCCTCCTTCAGCCTGGTAAATCCCACGGGGGTTTTTTTGGAACTATCGGCGTTCACCTTTATATAGGGGCCAAATGCCTGGTAAGCATTGAGTATTTTCAAAGAATCCTGGCTTGTTTTTGCGCTCGCCATCAGGGCCCGCAGATTGGGATCCCTTAGCAAATCAGCCTTGGATTTGTCTGCGGAATTTATTTTTCCTATATCAAACGCTGACAGGAAAATAAGGAAAAAAAAGGCGGAGGTAAATATATACATGCGGATGGGATCCAGGTAGCTGACCCTTCGCCCCATCATATATTCCCTGGAAAGGAACCCCGGTTTTGCAAACAGGTCCTTTACCGTAAGAAAAAATTTCCCGTCAAAATGGGTGATATCCGAGAAAAAATGCGTGATCAGGTGCCAAACGGTTTGTTTTGGCTCGATATTTTCCTGTCCACAAGCCGGGCAGTACCGCCCGGTCGTTTCGGTTCCGCAGTTCAGACACGTCTTTTCAGTCCTTATCTTGCTGTGTGACACCAGTTATTTTAATTAAAAATAAAGATACTGGCAATAATTAACAGGAGTTTTTTCCGTTTTTAGAGTGGCTCATTAAATTATCGGTATCATGCGCGTACGATTTCCCGTCATTCTTGTTTTCCTGCTGGCTGCATTTTCAGCCAAATCCCAGTTTTACTATAAGGATATCGTGCTTACCCGGCAAAACCAGGATAACTGGAAATCATTCCGTGACCAGAAAGTCAGGGAGGTAAACATTCAGAGCATTGATGCAAATAATGAAATGACCCCGGGATTCACCTGCACGCAGACCATTTCAGCGGATTTCAGCACGATTGCCACTTTTACCAAATCAACCAATACGCCGCCATCTACCCTGACGGTCTTTTATGACCGAAGCGGACACCTGGTCAAAACGGTTGATACGAGTGATACCTATAGCAGTACCACCGAATATATGTACAATGAAAAAGGGGATATCAGCGCCATGCAGAATAATTCAGTGGAAACCGATAATCATGTCAGTGCTTCCGAAAAACATGTCTGGATATATGATGGATCTGTTCTGAAGCAAATGATCAAGATAAAAGGGGAAACCGATACGACGATCGTAAATCTCATAAAAGATGAGAAGGGAAATATAACTGAGGAAAAATCCGTGCGCAACGGACAACCCCTGCCTTCCATTTATTATTATTATGACGGCGAGGGGAGGCTCACGGATATCGTGCGGTATAGTCAACGGGCCGGCAGGCTGCTCCCGGACTATGTTTTCGAGTATACGGGGGGTCACATTTCATCCATGCTCTTTGTTCCGACAGGATCCACGGACTATCAAAAATGGATATATGACTATAACGCCAACGGTCTCAAGGCAAGTGAAACCTGCTACGACAAAAAGAAACAGGTTGTCGTAAAAATAAATTATAGCTATTCTTTGCATTAGTCTGCAGCTTAATGCATCGCCTCGGCCATTTTCATCGGTTTGCTTCTCTTTACGAATAATACAAAGGGAATGCAGATCAGGAACAAGATGCCGAGATAATAAAATACATCCATATAGGATAATACATTGGCCTGGGAGGTAATAGAATAGTCCAGTGCCTTATACGCGGAATTCAGAGCCACATCGGGTTGCATGCCCTTTGCCATAAAACCATGTTGTATGGCATGTACGCGGTTCATGACGGCCGGATCATCCACGTTCAGTTTACTGACGAGTGTGCTGCGGTGAAACATATTCTGCCGGGCCATGAAGGTGGTAATGATGGCGACGCCAAAAGAACCGCCGACCTGGCGCATCATGCCCGTAAATGCCACGCCCTGGCCTATTTCGGGTCCTTTCAGGGAACTCAATGATAAACTGGTGATCGGTATGAATAGCAGCGGCAGACCTACACCGCGGGCTACGAGCATCCAGAAAAAGTTTTCCGAAGGAGTAGCATTGGTAAGTATAGAATATCCCCAGAAACAGAATATCGCAAAAATTAACATGCCCATCGATACGAGAAATTGTTGCGGAACTCCTTTGCTCAGAATGATACCAATCACCGGCATGAGAAAGGCGGTTGTTACTGCAGCAGGGACCAGGAGCATCCCGGATTGAAAAGCCGTCCAGCCCAGTGTGCTCTGGGTATATACAGGAATAATAAAAGTGGAACCATACAATCCAAATCCAAGCAAAAAAGTGAGGCCGGTACCAATGCGCAGGTTTCCATTTTTGAGTACCCGGAGATTCACGATCGGGTTTCGGAAAGTCATTTCGCGCCAGATAAAAAAGAAAGCGCCCAAAAAAGCCGTGCACGTAAATAAAATGATAAAACCATTTGCGAACCAGTCATCATCCTGTCCTTTTTCCAGCACGTACTGGAGCGACCCCACCGAAACAGCCAGCAGGGCAATGCCCAGCCAGTCAATATCGCTCGCTGCACTTTTTTGACCATAATTTGGATTACGGACAAACTGCAGGGTCAGCAATGTTGCAATTACGCCGATGGGTATGTTGATATAAAATATATAAGGCCATGAATAATTTTCCACGATATAACCACCCAACGGCGGCCCAAGCGTAGGACCCACAATAATGCCCAGTCCATATATTGCCTGCGCCATATTTCTTTTTTCGGGCGGATAAGCTTCCGTAATAATAGTTTGTGAAGTGGCCAGCAATGCGCCTCCTCCTATACCCTGTAAAAAGCGAAAGAACACGAGTTCCCAGATGCCATTGGCATTTCCGCAAAGAAAAGAACAGACCGTAAAAATCATGACGGAAGCTGCAAAATAATTTCGTCTGCCAAACTGAATGGAAAGCCAGCTTGTCATGGGAATGATGATGACGTTCCCGATGGCATAAGCGGTAATTACCCAGGCCACTTCTGTTAAAGTAGCACCCAGGTTACCACGCATATCATTGAGGGCCACGTTTACAATCGTGGTATCAATAATTTCTAGCAAAGTGCAAATGATCGCGGTCAGGGTAATGATCACTCGCCTGGAGCCATATTCAACAAGGGAATCCTGTGAAAAAGCTTGCGCCATAATTCAGATTTTCTTTAAAACTAATTACTGATATGAACATCCACGTTTACGTTCATCCCTACTTTTAAACGAGTCAATAAAGAATCCTGTGGATTGCCGAATTCAATCTTTACCGGAAGGCGCTGTACGATTTTTACAAAATTTCCGCTGGCGTTATCCGGTGGCAGCAACGCGAATCGCGCTCCGGTAGCGGGCGAAAAGGACGACACGGTGGCTTCAAATTCATGTTTGGGAATGGCATCCACATCCACGATCACCCGCTGCCCGATTTTTATCTTGTTGTATTGTGTTTCTTTGAAATTCGCTACGACCCATACATTTTTATCAAGCACAACGCTGAACGTTGACTGGCCCGAAGTAAGAAACTGGCCAACCTGTACATTCACCTTACTCACCAGGCCATCTGCCGGTGAAGTAATTACAGTATAAGACAAATTCAGTTTTGCGTCATCCACGTCAACCTGTCTTTGCCTGATGGTTGCAAGAGCAATACTGATCTGGGAAGAAGTTGCCTGACTCTGACTGCTTACTGCACTCGTCTGGCTGAAAGCCTGTTTTCTCTGCTGCTGCAGGATTGCCAGTTGTTTTTCCGCTGATTCTTTCGCCGCGAGTTTGTCCTCGTATTGCTGTTGCGTAACGGAATGATCCTTGATCAGGTTCGCGTACCGGTTATATTCCTGCGTGCTCTGCCAAACGGAAACTTTTGCTTTTTCAATTTCGGCATCGATGGCAAGGCCGGCATTTTCACTCGTTCCGATATTGGAATGAGCCGCAGCGGAAGAAGCTTTCGCTGATAAAAGGTTGCTCTCTGCCGTGGCCAGTGCAGCTTCAGCCTGATCCAGCTTTATGCGCATGTCACGGTCATCCAGTATAAGGAGGGTATCTCCTTTTTTTACGACCTGGTTATCCGACACCCGGACTTCCTTTACATAACCCGAGATGCGGGGAATGATCGGGCTGATATTGGCTTCTATCTGCGCATCGTCTGTTTCAGCATGCAATTGCGCGTGGTGCCATTTTGTAATTCCAAACCAGCCACCTGCAACGACCAGCGCGATAAGTATAATCAGAAATACCTTACTTCTTTTAGGAGCCTGCGCCTGTCCGCCATTTTCTTTTGCTGTTGCCATAAATCTTGATAATTAATAGTTGATTATTTTATATTCCGGGTTGTTGCCAGTATACCGGCTCTTTCCAATAAAGTATTATACGCAACGATCGCATCGGCCCGGGCCAGCTCCAGGCTGATCTGGCTCTGAAGCATCAGGGCATTGGCGTCCAGTAGATCAGTAACCGTGAGGAGGCTGTTGTCGTATTTGTTTTTTACGATCTTATAGTTTTCAACTCCCTGGTCAATGGCCGTGCGGCTGACTTCAATTTTTTTATTTGCTGTCAGCAACGCTTCATAGGCCTGGTTCACCTGCAGCCTCACTTCGTCATTTAACCCTTCTTCATTGGCCTGCACTTCGGCGAGTTTTGCCCTGGCTTCCGTTACATGAGCGTTTGTTTTCCAGAGGGAAGAAACATTATAAGAAAGGCCGACACCGAATGTAACGGCGTTGGTAATGGTGATGAAGTTGGGAATATAAGCGGCAATATATCCGCTGGTTAAAGCAAGGGAAGGGTAATAATCCGCTTTGGCTGCCTGTATACCCACCTGGGAAGCCTGCTTCCGGTATGCGATTGCCTGCATGTCTTTCCGGTTTTGCAGCGCGAGCTGCTCATAATCCTGGAGGCTCTTCACGGCCCCCGGTTCCACGAGGCTGGCTGAATCCGGCACAAGAGCCGTTTCTTCCGGCAACCCGAGCATGATATTCATATTCACCGTGGCCACTTTGAGATTATTCTCCACGTCCGCCAGCGTCAATTCAATATTTGCCGTTTGCAGTAAGGCCTTGAGTTTATCATTGCGGGCCAGCAGACCATTTTTTTCCAGGTTTGCGAAATCCGCATCCCGGGATCTTGACTGAGCCAGGTTCTCCTGGATGACACGGACATTTGCCCTCGCTTTGTATAAATTAGTAAAAGCGTCAATGGTATTCATGATGACGGCTTCCTTGTCCTGATCCGCGTCCAACACCGCCGCTTTCTCCAGGAATTCAGAAGAACGAATACCATATTGAATTTTGAGGCCGGAATAAATGGGCAGGCTCAGGTTCGCTATTCCATAGGCAGCCTGGTTTACCGTTATAGGTGCAGCTGCGCTTCCACCGCTATTGCTTTTATATTGAAGGTCGATATTGGGTTGCGTGAGTCGCAGATACGATCCGGAGATCTTAAAATCCGGCAGTTGATTTTGTTTTGATATCGTTTTATTCGCAACGGCCTGTTCCACCCGGGCATGCGCTGCACGCAAGGGTTTGCTATTTTTAACACTGAGATCGATGGCTTCATCCAAAGAAATTTTCCGCCTGCCATCCTGCCCGTATCCTAAAATGGAAAAAAGAGATAGCGGGACAAATGCCAATACTGAAATAATCGTTCTAAGATTCATGGGTTAAAATTGCTTTGTAAATATTTTTGATGTGTACCGATAATTTTTTTTTCAGGTGACGTTCAAAATCTTCGTCCGTCATGGATTCCAGGTGATGATATCGTTTATAAAAATCCATGTTGATGAGACTGTGTGAAATCGTACCAATCAGGGTATTCGTCATCATCGGTATATCGATATTCTTCTTAAACAATCCTTTTTTCTGACCCAGGCGGATCAGGTCATTGATGTATTCAGAATTCCTTGCCTTCATTTTTTCCATCAATTGTATGATGATGGGATTCTGGTTGATGATCTGTTCACATAAAAGGATCCGGTGAAAGACCTTTCGTTGTAAAATACCTTCAATATATTCGTCTACCAGGCTGTACATTTTCTGAAAAGGATCCAGACTGTCATCCTTCAACAGGGTGTCTACTTTCTCCCGGATATTCAGACTCTTTCTCTCAAAAATCTCCTCCATCAGTTTTTCTTTCGAACCGAAATAGTAAGAGATCATGGCCGTATTGATGCCCGCCGCTTCCGCGATGTCTCGCACGGAAGTCCCGTCAAATCCCTTGCGGGAAAATAACATCTCCGCGCTGTCCAGTAATTGAACCTGTTTTATCGATAAAGAGGGTTTCATGCCGCAAAATTAATTAAACGTTTGTTTAATTATGCATTTTTCACGAAATAATTTAGAAAGCCGGGGCGCCGTTTGTCATTTTTACCCCCTAAACAATTGATTTATTGTTAATTTGACGCCTCATAAAAAAAGAATATGAAATTTATAATGACCGGTTTTTTTGGTATTTGTGTAATGTTATTTTCCTGTCATATACCTGAAAATACAAGGGACGCTGCAACCCCATCCGACCCGCTAAACATAGCCTCCCAGGATAGTTCAGTTAAACCGCAGTCCAATTTTTATTTATTTGCCAACGGAACCTGGTTGAAAACGACCGAGATTCCCCCTTCCCAGTCTTCCTGGGGTTCTTTTTCCACTTTGCTCGATAGCTCCCTGAACCGTTTACACAGGATCCTGGATTCTCTCGGAACCATTTCCGATGCGCCGAAAGGTTCTCTTGCACAACAAACCGGCGACCTGTATATAAGTGCCATGGATTCTTCCGGGATAGAAAAAAAAGGCTGGCTGCCCGCTAAACCCGAACTGGATAGCATTTCAGCGGTTAAAGACAAATCCGCGCTGCTGCACGAAATTGGAAATGAACATAAATTTAATCACAGCCCGTTCTTTGCCTTTACCGTAACGCCTGACGACAGAAACAGCCAGCTAGACGTGGCCCATTTCGATCAGGGCGGACTGGGTTTACCCAACAGGGATTATTATTTCAAAACAGATTCTTCTGCGAAAAAAATCCGGGATAATTACATCCTGTACATGACAAAAATATTCACTCTCCTGGGTCAGCCGTCCGCAGACGCGGCCAAAACCGCCAACTCCGTGTTGGAGCTGGAAACCGCCATGGCAAAGATTTCGAAAACCCCCGTAGCATTAAGGGATCCGATAGCCAACTACCATAAGGTTAACGTCGCCGCGTCGCCGGAAATAAAAAACCTGCTCGCTGCATTCGGAGTTCAGACAGATACAATACTGGTAGGACAGCCTGAATTTTATAAAGGGTTAAAAAGCATTGTCAATCATACACCGCTGCAGACCTTAAAAGACTATCTGAGTTTTCATCTTATCAATGATGACGCGGACTATCTGTCGCACGATTTTGCAGACGCAAAGTTCAATTATAACAAATTGCTGACCGGACAATCGCAAATGCTGCCGAGATGGAAACGGATGACAACGATGGTTGACAAACAACTGGGTGACAATCTGGGTCAGATTTATGTTCAGAAATATTTTACACCAGCAGATAAAGAAAGAATAAATCAGCTGATTGATAATATTATTTCCACTTACGCCGAGAGAATTCAAAAACTTGACTGGATGAGCGATTCAACCAAACAAAAGGCGCTCGTTAAACTGCACGCTATTGTAAAAAAAGTTGGATATCCTGAAAAATGGAAAGATTATTCAACCGTGAGCATCGTCCGGGACGATATCATTTCGAATATCCGTTCCACTTCCCATTTTGCGTACAACAGAAAAATCTCAAAAATCGGGAAACCCGCTGACCGAACAGAATGGCAGATGACACCGCCTACGATCAATGCGTATTATGAACCAACAGAAAATAATATCAATTTTCCTGCGGGTATCCTGCAGCCGCCATTTTATTTTTCTTCCGGCGACGATGCCGTAAACTATGGCGGCATCGGTCTTGTGATCGGGCATGAAATCACCCATGGATTTGACGACCAGGGACGGCAGTACGACGCGGATGGCAATCTGAAAGACTGGTGGTCGGCCGAAGATGCCAAAAGATTCAAACAGCGCGCCCAAACTATAATCAATCAGTATAACGGATATATCGCAATAGATACTCTGCACTTGAACGGACAATTAACAGAAGGTGAAAACATTGCCGATAATGGCGGTCTGGCCATCGCGTACGCTGCTTTCAAAAAAACGGACCAGGGAAAGAGCAATGAAAAAATTGACGGTTTCACCCCGGACCAGCGTTTTTTTCTTTCACACGCCCAGGTATGGAAAATAAAAACGCGGCCCGAAAGGCTCAGAACCCTGACGCTTACAAACGAACATTCGGCACCCATGTGGCGTGTCAATGGCCCCGTTTCAAATATGCCCGCTTTTTATGAAGCATTTCAGGTTCAACCAACGGATTCTATGTATCGGCCAGACAGTTTACGTGTTAAAATCTGGTAATATTCAGGTCATATTCAGGCCTTGGTCATCATAAAAAAAATCGATTAAAACCCTTGCCAGTCAAGGGTTTTAACATTTCATTCGCAAGCTTTGCCATGATAGAAGCACCCTAATTTGGGTTTCCATGCTATTCAAATGGCTCTATCTTTGTTTTGGAATTGTAAATTAAATATCCATCCGGATCGATTCCCAGGTTGCTTTCCCCATATCATGTTTGCCTCAGTTTATTGATGATCCTTGCCGTAAAAATTATTTATAAACTTTTTTTTTCACTACTAAAATCGTCACATTATGAAACCGTCATTCGCAAACTTTAATCTTAAGAAATCAGCAACCGTTTTCGCAGCAGCAGCGCTGTTCACTGTGGGTACTGCAAAATTGCAGGCAGCACCAATCATCGAAAAAATTATCAATCCAACTGAACAACAGGTAACTGTAAAATATGTAGGAGCAACTGATAACAATTTGATATTCCACCTGGAATTCGACAATAAAACCGGTGAAAAGTTTTATCTCATCGTTAAAAATGAGAATGGTGATATCGTTTACCAGAACTCTTTCAACGATGTTCATTTCGAAAAGAACATTCGTCTGCCAAAGCAGGATTATGAAATGCAACCAACATTCATTATCCGCACTGCAACAGAACAGATTGAACGTAAATTTTCAGTTGAAAACAAGGTATCTGAGAAATTAGTTGTAACCAACTTATAATTCATCCCCTGTTAAATGAAAAAGCCCCTGATTAATCGGGGGCTTTTTTATTTAACAAGCCTTTTTAAGCCGAAAGCTTAAAGCGTAAAGCCTAAAACTCTTTATAAGCTTAAAGCTTAAAGCCTAAAACTTTTTTATTGTTAATGATCGATTAAAAAAATCATAATTAATAATCAATAATTCATAATCAGTTGTCCACCTCTTTAATAGACGGCCGCTTGTCCGCAGGGTCCCGGTGTTCATATTTCAATTCAAATTTTTTCAAATCCGGTTTGAATTTTCTTTTCCGGTTCAGGTCGTATTGATAAATATCCTTCCCTACTCCGAATAAAAAGGGAAGGCCCACCGTGTCATATTCGTATATATTGTCATTCAGAATACCGTCCTGATTGGTATATACTGTGGCCGTTAACATGAACTCGATATGATTTTTAAAATCCACGATATAGGAAACATCCGTTAAAAATCCGTAGGCCCAGCCCACCTTATTAAAAACGCGAATATTCCCCGGAATCTGATGACCGCCCTTCTGAAAATAAAATTTCACATAACTATCAAAAAATACCGCCGTGTCATATTTCGGGAACGGTGTTTCAGACGGGTACTGCGACAGGTATTGGTATAAAAACAGATAATCAGCGGCAGTCAGGTGAAAACGCCTGGATTCGGGAACCGATAAGGGGAAAAGAGCTGTCTGGAGCAATTTCTGTAAGCCCTCCAGCGGAATGCGGTTATGTCGGGTGAAATCCATCGGTTCGTTGATCAGGCTGTCATGGGCGTCCAGGAATCCCCTGCCGATTTTCGCGACCGGCAAAAACTGAAATGAATCTTTATTATATGCAGGGGGCTGCACGTAAATCACTTTACCCCTGTTATCCAGGAAACGAATTGGGTTGTTGTGTCGGTTTTCCGATTCGGTCAGTGGCATGAACTGGCGGACAATTCTGATATCCTGAAATCCCAGGGACCGTAACCGGCGGTTTATTTCTTCCTGTCCGACGAATTCATACATTCGGTTATACGCGTCATTGTCACTGATCAGAAATGCTTTGCGGATGAACTGGGCGATGGAAGGATATCCAGTTTCTGAACTACTGTCCCTGAACAAGGGTTGCTGGCCGGAATAGCTGCTGTCAAATTCCATTCGCGTGAATTTATTCACGCCGTCCAGGTGCATGGTGTTTAGTTTTTCCAGCGAAAGAAGAGCCAGCGGCAGTTTTACGGTGGAAGCCGGATAAAAATACAGATCGGATGACACGTGAAAATAATAATTTGAAAAATGCGGTTGGTTGACGGCATCCCGGTCAATCTGGGTATAGATGATCTGGACCCGGAATGAATCAGGCTGTCGAATGAGTTTCTGTACAATGGAACCGGTATCCGATTGCAATATTTTTTCCAATAAGGGATCCGTTCTGAACTGGCCTTTTACAAACCCGCAAAACGCAAACAGGGTCGCCAGTTGGAAAAGAAAAATCTTCATGCCGGCGAAAATACGAATGTTCATTCTTTCGCTTTATTCCCCCGTCAGGATTTCCCACTCCGGGTAACCAGCCAGATGATGATACCGATAATAAATAAAACGATCAATATGCCAACCCAGACGCCCGCTTTAAAAATTCCGGCCACCACAGTACAGCCGGTTAACAGGAGCATTATCAGGGCCATTAAAAGGGGTAGAAAGTTCTTCATGTGTTTTCATGTAAGAAATGAAAAATCATGCCATGAAGCATAAGAAAATTTTAGATAAGCGAATGGGGACGCCAATCCGTTAATTTGCGGAAACATTCCGTTTTGAATTCAGGTAAAAAAATCTGGCTGCTGATCGTTTTGAGTTCCCTTCTCCGCCTGATCCTGGCGGGTTCGCTGGAATTAGGGAACGATGAGGTGTATTATCAAACCTATGCCATGCATTTGCAATGGAGTTATTTTGATCATCCGCCCATGGTAGCCTGGCTGATTCGTTTATCAACCGCCAACCTTTTTTTTCACCAGGAATTATTCATCCGGCTTGGATCTATCTGCTGTGCCGCGACCGGGACATGGCTGGTATATAAAATCGGCAGCAGGATAAATGGTGTGCGCACCGGCTGGATAGCTGCAATCCTCTATAACACGTCTTTTTACACTTCTGTCATTTCCGGAACATTTATTCTTCCGGATTCTCCGCAGGTTGTCTTTTGGCTGCTGAGTTTGTATTTCATGATCCGGATACTGGAAAAACCGGCAAATAGAAGTCAGTCGCTGTTTTTCATTGTATTGGGTATGAGTATTGGTCTCTGTATCCTAAGTAAAATTCACGGCATTTTTCTTTGGCTGGGCCTGGGCGGATATATCCTTTTTCACCGCAGGGACCTGTTGAGATCGCCGATGCTCTGGGTATCCGTATCGATCACGCTAATGATGATCTCACCCCTATTTGTCTGGAACGTCAATAATCACTTTATAACTTATAAATATCACCAGGGAAGAATTGGCTTTTGGGGAAATAAGCCAGATATGGACCATTTGCTGCAACAGGTTTTGGGTTCTGTCTTCTATTGCAATCCGGTGAACTTTATACTTTATATTTTTTCGCTGACGGCCCTTGCAAAAGGAAAAATGAAACCTCTTCCGGATATTTATCCGTTTTTTTTATGGCTCAGCCTTCCTTTGATTGGTGTACTGCTGTGGACATCCCTGTTTAATGAAGCCCTTCCGCACTGGTCGGGGCCTGCTTATCTCTCTCTTATGCTACTCACGGCGGTTTGGCTTGACGAAAAGGTGAATTATTCATATGCCCCAAAATGGCTTCGTGTCGCGGGCTGGGTGTACGTCACGGTTGTCTTATTGGGGCTGGCATCCATTCTATTTTTACCTTTTCGCATCGGGAGTACGGAAGAAAAAAATCTGGGCAAAGGAGATATTACCTTGGATATGAGTGGATGGAAACAATTCGCCCGGAGCTTTGACTCGCTTTACCGCTCCGATATAGTTTCCCGGAAAATGAAAAAAAATGCCGCGCTGATTTCCGATTACTGGTTTCCGGCGGGGCATTTAGACCACTATTGCAGCGTTCCCTACCATCATAATCTACTTGTTTTTGGTCCCCTGAATGATATTCATCATTTTGCCTGGCTGAATCAGCAACGCCCCCGCTTAATAAAGGGATCGGATGCTTATTTTATTTATACGTCCAATTACTATGGACCGCCGGGGATTTCGGTAAAAAGAAATTTCACCCGGGTAGAAGACTCTCTCAAGATTCCCCAATTCCGGAGTGGAATAACAGTCCGCTATTTTGTGGTTTACAGAATGCATGATTTCAGAGGAGACAGTCTCGATTATCTGGTCCCCGGCATTCGTTAGCTCCAATTCCTGATAAGTAAGGGTTTTTTCAACGCACGAATCTCAGAAAAAAAAGCTCATAATTCCTGACGGAATAAACTAGATTTGGGTCTTATAAGACCAACATGAAACTTTTTGTTGCCGGACTCCCTTATGATTTTGACGATACTGATTTAAAAGAAATGTTTGAACTCTATGGCGAAGTGGTTTCGGCCAAGGTAGCCATCGACCGTGAAACGCGCAAAAGCAGGGGGTTTGGATTTTTGGAATTGCGAAACGACCTGGAAGGAAAAGAAGCCATTGAGGCGTTAAATGGAGCAAGACTGCGCGGAGGCAAGGAACTCGTCGTGCGTGAAGCAGAAGATAAGCCACGTGACAGTAACAGTGGCGGCGGCGGATACCGGCCCCGGAGATAAGTTTAGCTGTTCAGCGTAATAAATCCTCCGTCAATCGGATAATCGGTTCCCGTGATAAAGGAGGCTTCATCCGAACAGAGATATAATGCAAGCCCTGCAACTTCATCGGGCCTGGCCATCCGCCCAATGGGTTGGGATGCCGATAGTTTCCTGAACATTTCTTCTTCCTTCCCCGGATAATTTTTTGCAATGAATCCGTCAACAAACGGCGTATGAACACGGGCGGGGGAAATAGAATTGCACCGGATATTATACTGGATATAGTCTTTTGCGATGGACAGGGTCATGGCAAATACGGCCCCCTTGGTCATGCTGTAGGCAAAGCGGTCAGACAGACCCACATGGGCCGCGATGGATGCCAGGTTCAGGATAGCGCCACCCCTGGCCTTCATGTGGGGAATGCAGGCTTTTACCAAATGAAAAACGCCCTTCACATTTACCGAAAATAATTTTTCAAAGTCCGCTCCATTTGTATTTTCCACGTTTCCGACATGGGCGATGCCGGCATTATTTACAAGTATATCCGGGGTATGTTTTTGGACAATTGTCTGTACGGCCTTTTGCACCACAATCTCTTCGTTTACCGGGCAAAGAATAAATTCAGCGAGCCCACCTTCACTATGAATCTGTTCAACCGTGGCTGACGTTCCTTTTTCATCCAGGTCAAGAATAAAAACCCGGGCGCCCCGCTGCGCAAAAAGCAGGCAAATGGCTTTGCCGATACCGCTTCCGCCTCCCGTGATAATGGCCGTTTTATTTTTTAAACTATTCATATCGATAACATTCCCTCTGTTGGTTGTAAATATGAAAATACGGTTTTATCCTGTTTATTTTTTTATCGTTCACCAGGGGTCCCCGTTTCAGATAGTGACCGGAGAAGGGGATAGTTTCATAAATTTGCATTCCACTTTTCCCCCATGACGCAACAGCTTCTTGATCTATCCGCCCGGCTCGATGGTGAACTATTTACGGACGAAACCACCCGTATCCTGTACGCAACAGATGCTTCCGCTTACCGGGAAATGCCCCTGGCGGTGGCCGTTCCAGAATCGGTTGAAGATCTCAAAAAACTGATCCTTTTCGCAGGCGAAAATCATAGCTCCCTCATACCCCGGACCGCCGGAACTTCATTAGCGGGCCAGGTGGTGGGAAAAGGGATCGTGGTCGATGTCTCCAAAAATTTTACAAAGATTCTTGAATTGAATCCTGGTGAGGCCTGGGTGCGCGTACAACCGGGGGTTATCCGGGACGAACTGAATCAATTTTTGAAGCCCGCTGGTTTGATGTTCGCCCCGGAAACATCCACGGCCAACCGGGCGATGATCGGTGGCATGGTTGGAAATAATTCCTGCGGCTCCAATTCCATTGTATATGGTAGCACCCGCGATCATCTGCTGGAAATAAAGGCCCTGCTCAGCGATGGCAGCGAGTGCTCCTTTCAATCATTGAGTCTGGATGACTTCCATAAAAAATGTGAAGGAGAAACCCTGGAATCTGATATCTATAAAACGACCCGCTCCCTGCTGGGCAATTATGATAACCAGGTGGGCATCCGGAAGGAGTTTCCGAGGAAATCCATTGAAAGAAGAAATACCGGATATGCCCTGGATATCCTCATGGAATCAGCCCCCTTCACGGCAGGGGCACCCGATTTCAATTTCTGCAAGCTGATTGCAGGCTCCGAAGGAACGCTGGCTTTTATTACGGAAATTAAATTGCAGCTGGTTCCGCTGCCCGCCAGGGAAACCGGATTGCTATGTGTGCATTTCAACAGCATTGATGAATCCCTGCGCGCCAACCTTATCGCCATTAAATACAAACCCAGCGCCAGTGAACTGATTGACCATTATATCCTGGAGTGTACAAAAGATAATATCGAACAAAGCAAGAACCGGTTTTTTGTTCAGGGGGATCCGGGCGCCATCCTCGTAGTTGAATTTAAAAGGGACAGCCGGGCGGAAATAGAAAATATAGTGACCCCCTTAATTGAAGAATTAAAAGCTGCCGGCCTGGGTTTTCATTTCCCCCTGTTGTTTGGAGAGGACACAAATAAAATATGGTCCCTTCGTAAAGCCGGGCTGGGATTGCTCGGTAATATGCCGGGAGATAAAAAACCTGTGCCGGTGGTGGAAGACACCGCTGTAGACGTGCGGGATCTTCCGGACTATATCGCAGAGTTTGATAATCTGCTGACTAAATATGGATTGAATTCGGTCCATTATGCACACGCCGGATCGGGTGAAATACACCTCCGCCCCATCATCAACCTGAAAACTGAAGAAGGGAATAAGATGTTCCGGACCATCGCAACAGAAATTGCGGGCCTTGTAAAAAAATACCAGGGTTCCCTGAGCGGAGAACATGGTGACGGCAGACTGCGCGGCGAATTTATTAAACAGATGGTAGGCAATCACAACTATGAACTTTTTAAAACCATCAAAAAAAGCTGGGATCCGCAAAATATATTCAACCCCAATAAAATTGTAGATACGCCACCCATGAATACCATGCTTCGGTATTCACCCGGACAAAAAACTCCCGTATTCAACACGGTTTTCAGATTTTATAATCAGGATGTGTTGCAACACGCCGAGCAATGTAATGGATCCGGTGACTGCCGTAAAACGCAATTGTCGGGTGGCACGATGTGCCCCTCATTCATGGCAACCAAAAATGAAAAAGACACCACCCGGGCGAGGGCAAATATCCTGCGGGAGTTCCTGACGAATTCAGAAAAACTCAACCGTTTTGATCATAAGGAAATCTATGAAGTGATGGATCTCTGTTTAAGTTGCAAGGGATGCAAATCAGAATGTCCTTCCAATGTGGATGTGGCCAAATTGAAAGCGGAATTCCTTCAGCAATATCATGACGTACATGGTGTGCCTTTCCGTTCCCGGCTGATCGCCCGTTTCAACAGTTCTGCCCGGATCGGTTCACTGGCACCAGGCTTGTATAATTTTATGATGACGAATTCGTTTACGGGCGGAATCATTAAACAGGTTGCCGGATTTGCAAAAGAACGTTCCATGCCCTCACTCTCAAAACAAAGTTTGCGGAAATGGTACGAAAGAAAGTTAAGAGTCAGGAGTGAAAAGTTAAAACGGAAGGTTTATTTATTCTGTGATGAATTCACGAATTACAATGATACCGAAACAGGCATAAAGGCCATTTTGCTTTTGGAAAAACTGGGATATGAAGTGGTCATACCCGAACACGAGGAAAGCGGCCGCGCCTGGTTGTCGAAGGGTTTACTAAGAGATGCAAAAAAAATTGCCAATAAAAATATTTCTGTTCTGAAGGGACTGGTAAACAAAGAAAACCCCCTGTTGGGTATTGAACCCAGCGCAATCCTGACTTTCCGGGATGAATACGTGGATCTGGCGGACGATGATCAGCTCGCCGCAGCCAGGGAGCTTTCAAAGAATGTTTTTATGATAGATGAATTTATTGCTGCTGAAATAAAACAGGGCAGGCTGGAAAAAAACCTGTTTACAAAAGAAGCCCGTCTCATTAAACTCCATGGTCACTGTCAGCAAAAAGCAATATCCTCGGTGGCACATTCTGTCGCGATGCTTTCCTTTCCGGAGAATTACCGGGTTGAAACCATTCCCTCTGGCTGCTGCGGAATGGCCGGGTCCTTTGGATATGAAAAAGAACATTATGCCCTTTCCATGCAAATCGGCGAACTCGTGCTGCTCCCGGCCGTCCGGAAGCTGCCGGAAGATGTAATCATTGCCGCACCAGGAACCAGCTGCCGTCATCAGATTAAAGATGGAAGTGGCAAAAAAGCCTTTCATCCCATTGAAATATTGTATGATGCGCTTTTGTAAGCTTAAAGCCTAAAGCGTAAAGCCTAAAAC
>Ga0209839_10000449_pt1 | contig 20873 bp, 15 predicted proteins | sample OrgsoiDNA2013050_FD_185800 | JGI IMG/M metagenome (GOLD analysis project Ga0209839, IMG submission 185800) | Permafrost soil microbial communities from the Arctic, to analyse light accelerated degradation of dissolved organic matter (DOM) -... | ecosystem: Environmental > Terrestrial > Soil >... | reverse complement strand
CTCATCTCAAGCGTCTGACCATGGTGACCTGGTTGTCCTCCTGCCTTCTTCCCGCTCCGCGTGCGCAAACTGTTGGATTTGCGCTGCCTGGAAAAACGGTCAGAAGAAGGGGACAACGAACTATTGTGACGGTCTTTCGCGATCTGCTCTTGCAATCGCTTGACCTGTTCACTCAGTTGGGTGATGATTTCCTGCAACACAGGGATTTGCTTGACCTGTTCCAGCAGCAGGCTATTTTGTTGTCGTCGCTCAATCAGTTCATCTTCCATTGTCATGCTCTTACTTTACTGGATACAACCGGGTTTGGCAAGTCGCTAGGAGACCTGACTAGTTACTAATAGCATCATCAATATCCCACTTCTTTTGCATTCTAGCTCCTTCGTACCTGAGGCCACAAGGTATGATCCTGCGCGACCTCCAGATTGTACATCCTCTTCACGCTCAATACAATCTTCCATACTATAATCACTCCTACCCGCCCAGCGGCCTCCATCACACGTATATTCGGTTTGATCGACACTACAGGAAGAAGTAGAGTGGTCCACTACAGGAACAATAAAAAGGGGAGGCACCCCACGCGGGGTGCCTCTTAGAGAGCGAGGAAGAGAGGGGTCGGAGTGTTATGAACCCGACTGCAGCTCGCCCAGGGTGACGTTGATCGTCAGTTGCTGATTGCCACGATAGACCTTGACCGCGACCGTCTGACCAGGGCTGTAGTTGATCAGGGCACTGACCAGGCTAGAATTGTCGGAGACCTGTGTATTCCCGACCTGCACGATCACATCGCCGACCTGCAGACCGGCCTTCGCGGCGGCTCCGCCGCTGACAAGATTGGCGATCAGGACGCCGTGATCGACCGAGAGGTTATCCTGCGCCTGCAGGTTCTGATCGACGCTGGCACCGCTGATGCCGATGGCTGCGCGGCCCGTGTGCGTCACCTTGCCGCTCTGAATGATCTGCGGCACAACCAGGTTGACGCGGTTCGACGGAATGGCGAAGCCGACGCCCGAGGCTGGCGTGTTGAACTCTGGATCAACCGCCGTCAGAGTCGGAATGCCGATCAGGTTGCCCTGCATATCGACGAGCGCGCCGCCGCTGTTACCAGGATTGATTGGCGCGTCGGTCTGAATAGCATCGGGCAGGTTCGCGCCGCCCTGGCCCTCGGAGACCGTGCGGTTCAGCGCGCTAACGATACCATTGGTCACGGTCTGCGTGATGCCCAGGGGATTACCGATGGCCAGCACATCCTGTCCGACCTTCAGCAGCGACGAATCGCCGAGCCTGGCGACGGGCATATTGGCAGGCGGATTGATCTTCACCACCGCCAGGTCATCGGCGGGATCGACGCCGGTCAGTTGGCCCGTCAGCTTGGAACCGTCGGACATTACAACCTGGATGCTCTGCGCGCCCGAGACCACGTGATTGTTGGTAACGATATAGCCGCGCTTATCGATAATGACACCAGACCCGATGGCGCTACCCTGCGCGGTAGATACATTGATCTGCACAACCGTAGGACGCACATTCGCCACGACGGCCTCGCGCACCGCCTCCACATTATTTCCCGTCAGGGCTGGTATCGGCTGCTGCGCATTTGAGCCGGTCTGGAGTTGGCTGCCGACGGGCTTATTGACCACTGCAGTTGAACTATTGTGACCAAATTCCCAGCCCGCGAACAGACCGGTCCCAAAGACCAGCGCAAGCAGAACAGTAAGTGCTATAATAGCTCCCGTACGCAGTCCTCTGGAAGGAGGCCGATTGTACGAAGGTGGGGGTGATGCCTGATATGGTGAGCGCATATCGCCAGGAGGAGTCGACTGACTTCCCGTCGCATATGGTACACTATCAATAGATGAAGCAGGGCGAGGGATCGGCTGATACGGCACGGTCGACTCATTATTTACATCTGAAGAAAACATTGCTGTTGACCTCCTTATTCTCTAATCTCAACGTATTTTTTGTAATAAAGCCATATTTTGTTCTTGCTTATACTATAGCGCAAGAGTTTCAGAAATCTTTGAGATATTTGTAAAAAGTTTGTATAGTTCTGCAAGACCAGGGATGCCGGGATAGCATGATATAATAAGGCATCCCGCTATGAGGAGGAGATAATTAGACGTGGATCTGGATGAGGACACAAGGGCGACGCCCACTTTGCGAAATAAGAAAAAGATGAAGCAGAAGAAAACTACTGAAGAGCTTCAGCAGATGCGCCAATATGCACACGAGCAGTTGAAGACGCGCCACTGGTCGCAGGCCGGGGAGATATTCCTGGAGATCCTGGACCACGATGCAAATGATGAGGACGCGCTGCTCGGCGTCGCTGGAACACTCGACGCCATTGGCCGCTACGAATCGCTCTATTCCACAGCGCAGACGGTCCTTGATTACAATCCTGGCTCAGCCAGCGCGCTCGCGTACAAGGCGCGCGCACTGCAAAAGCTGGAGCGTCTCTCGGAGGCCACTATCGCTAACGATCAGGCGCTTCTGCTCGATACCAATCTGCCGCTGGCCTGGATTAACCGCAGCGGGCTACAACTTCTGCAACAGAAGTTTCCAGAGGCGCTGCGCAGCGCGCTGCGAGCAACCGAACTGGCTCCCAATGATGCGCGCGCCTGGGCCAACAAGGGCGTCGCGCTTGTCAACTTCAATCATCTCATAGAGGCGCTGACCGCGTTCGAGCGCAGCCTGACCATCGATCCTGAGAATATCTTCTCGTTGCAGATGAAGAGCGATATCCTGTGCAAACTGGGACGCATGCGCGAGGCCATTCCGGTCATTCGCCAGGCGCTGCTTCTTCATCCCGAGAACATCGCCGTGATGACGCAGGGCATCCAGGCTCTGCGCGCATTGGAGCAGTATAGCGAGCTACAAGAACTGGCCAGGGAACTGATTAAGTTGACGCCCGATAGCCTCTTCGCCTGGGAGAACTGCATGCGCGGTCTGCGCGGCATGGGCCAGTACGAGGAGGCACTACCGGCGCTCGATCGCGTTCTAGAGCTGGACCCCGCCAATGTGCGCTTCTGGACGCTCAAGGCCGATACCCTCTACAGGCTGGAGCGCTACCGGGAGGCCGCGAAAGTCGCCGAACGCGCCGTTCGCCTGCACACGGACTATCCTCCAGCACGCAGAATACGCGAGAAGGCGGTACGCGCAATGTATCAGAAAAAGGACAAAAAGAAGTCCTGACCTACTTCCTCAGTAGGGAGGGGCCTTGCGTCCCTCCGGTTTCCTATCACGAGGGAAGCGAGCCGGAGGGACGCAAGGCCCCTCCCTACTATAGCAGCCTGTCAAGCGCGGGCAACAAGATATCGTCCCTGTGCGCCAATACTACTTGACGCAGGCGCTCAGGGACGACCACGCGAATACGGCGCTGATGCAGCTCGTAGCGGGCCAGATCGTCCGATTGCAGGCCGGTCACCTCCACCCAGTTCATCAACGACTCCATCCCTATCGGCGGGTGATCGAAGGAGATCCACACATCCATCTCCCACTTCTCCGGGCGCGGAATATCAAAGAGCACCTCGTAGTCGGCAATCTCGGTTTCCAGGGCAGCGGCCAGTTCAATGGTCAGCTGCTGCTCCACGCGCCGCCGCCGCTCAGAATCCCAGAAGAGCGCATCCAGCCGCCTGAAGAGCGAGCCAGCGAGGCGACTGATCTCAAGCACCGTCTTATAGGAACGGCGCAGTACCAGCGCATCAGCCAGGGAGCGCGCACTGACCGGCATCAGCGCGCTTTTCAGCAAGACCAGCAGGGAGGCATCATCAAGCCCGACGAGCTGCTGTGCCTGTAGCGCTCCCTCCAGCAGGGCATCGTGGACCGCGCGCATAAGCATGACCTGCATAGAACGGCTGGTATGGTGCCAGTAAATATTATCGAACATTTCCTGCCGCGCGTGCAGCAGCGAATGTAGCGGACTGACCCCCTTATGCGTGACAACGATACGGCGCTGACCGTTGACGTTTCCGTGCATCCGTAGCGAGCCGAGCAGGCGCGTAACATCGACGCCGCCATAGGGAACATTGCAGGCGCGGGCATCGCGTGGCAGATAATCGAGCTTATCGATATCGAGCGCGCCAGATAACAAGTGGCTGAGCAGTTCATCATCGGCGTGCGTCAGACCAGTTCTGGGCGGATCGATGAAATCGGCGACGCGTCCAGGCGAAAGATGGTACTCGCGCTCCAGAATTGTCGCGATCTCGCCGTTCTCGATGATCGAACGACCCACCTGTTCGTGTAGCACAATGGGATGGCCCAGCTCCTCGATGGTATGCGAAAAGGGGTAGTGTCCTATATCATGCAGCAGCGCGGCCACCACCAGCGTCTGCACGCTGCTGATCTCGATGCCATACAGCCCACCATCCGCCTCGCGTTGCAGGAGCGAACGCAGTGCGCGCAGGGCCAGATTGTAGCAGCCCAGGCTGTGCTCGTAGCGCGTATGGGTCGCACCTGGCCAGATGCGGTACACAAACCCGAGTTGCTTTACCTGCTGGAGGCGCAAAAACTCGGGAGTATTGATCAGCTTTTTTTCGCGTGGGCCAAGAGGAATCAGATCATACAGGCTATCGCGCACTGTACCCACCGGTCGCTCGTCCGGCAACAACGGGAGGCCAGCGGCATCCATCCATGACTGCCACAGATTCGCTTGTACAACGGTCGCGGGAGATTGGAAATTTGTCACGGGTTGACGTTTTGCGCGGACACCTCTGGAACGCTCTTCTCGCATCTTCATACGGCCATTGTAGCAGATGCATAGGAAAATTGTCTACAGAGTCTGTGCGCAGTGATTTTCACAGCTCGCGCAACGTTATAAAATAGTATATGGAGATAGCAAGAGGTATGGTCTGATGAGTCGTGATGGAGTCAAAACGCTTTTATGGATATAACGAAGTTGTGGAGTAAGCCCGCATCGAGACTTGAACTGTATATGCGCGTCATAATGGTGGCAAGCGTGCTAGCCGCCAGCGCGGGCATTATCTGGATATTTGTCAGCTTACGCCAGGATAAAGCGATTGCCGCCGATACGACGTTTGCCCAGATGACTAAGCGACCGTGGGGAGTTGCGCTTGACAACACCGGCCACATCTGGGTCGCTGAACCGGACTGCGATGCCGCCCCGCTGTGCGCGCCCACCAACGGAACGGGCGCAATCGCCGAATACGATGCCATCGGGGGCAATCTTAACAAGCTGGCGGAATTTGTGCCTCCATACCCCCTCACCTTCAACCCTACCTTCCTGGCATTCGACAAGCAGGGCAACGTCTGGTTCAGCGATCCCACACGTGGAGCGATCGGCAAACTCGAGCCCGAAACCAATACCTGGCGCGAGTTCTCAATCACCGAACGCTTCCCTGGGGCGGTCCCTTACGATCTCGTTATCGACAAGAACGGCACCCTCTGGTTTACGGACTATACGAATGGGACCATCGGTCGCTTCGATACCGAACGAGGCGAGGTGATCAGCGAAACGCGTACACCCTCGGCGAGCTCGGCACCTTATGGTATGACCCTGGCACCCGATGGCTCAGTCTGGTACGCGCTCAAAAATAAAAACGCGATCGGCAGCTTCAAGCCGCCACTCAGGGGCGCGCCCGCCCTGCAAGAGCACACGGTACCCACCAATCAACAGCACGACATTGTAGCGGACGCGGCGGGAGATCTCTGGTTTAGCACTGGCTCCGATGGTCGCGTGGGCAAGTATATTCCCGCAACCGGAAAAACGAAGATGTACTGCGTCGCGGGCGGTACTAAAAACGCGCACATCTCCGGCATTACCGTGGACAGCAACAACGAAAACGTGTGGTTCAACGATTCCACAAACGCGCGCATAGGCGTACTCGATCTGGCTCAATATGCCAATGACTGCGCCACCGGGAGCACCAGCGGCATTGCGTACAGTCAGCTCGCAGTAAACGCGCAACCAGATGATGGCCTGATCGTCGACAATTCGGGCAATGTGTACTTCACTGATCTGGCGGGCAAGCAGCTCGGCGAGATTACCATTGCGCCATCGAAGCCGAATCCCACCTCACCCTATCCACCGGGCCCCGTAGCAAAAACATGGTACTTCCCCGATGGGCACTTCGGCGATGGTTATCGTGAATCCCTTACGATCAGCAATCCCGATCCCACCAATCAGTGTACTTTCACAATCCAATACATTCTGGATAAAGGCCAATTGATCAGCAGGCAGCAAATTAAGCTCAATCCCGCCAGCCAGACGATAGAGTCGGTCAATCACGATCTCGACGCGAACGATTTGCAACCAGGCGGAGCGGTCTCCGCCATTGTCAGCAACGACGACGACTCCGACTGTCCGGGCATCGTCGTCGAACGCTCTTCGTACTTCACGATAGGCGATAACAGTGGCAGCGCTGTCATGGGCGCGACGCGGCCCGCGACCAGCTTCTACTTCGCGGATGTCACCAGCGGCTCGGGGACGAGATCGCTCTTCAGCATCCTCAATCCCGCTGGCATTCAATCGGCGAACGTGAACATCGACTACTACGCCAATGGGAAAAAGGTCGGCACACAGTTTACACGTGTGGCAGGTTGGACGCACGGAACGATCACGTCTTCGGACATTCACCTGCCTCCGCACACGGCTGCCGTGGTCACGGCAAGTCAGCCTGTGGTGGTTGAGCATGTGACATACTACCGCAACACCTGGGCAGGGAGCATCGGCGTCATCAATGCCGCAACTTCCTTGCTTGGCGCGGAGAACGTTGCGCACCGCTGGCTCTTTACCGCTGGTTTCTCTGGCGAGAAGACACCCATCGGGCAGACGCAGGAGAATCTCGTGATCGCCAACCTTGATCCGGCGACCAACGCGCCCGCCCATGTGACAATCAATCTGGACTATGCCGATGGGAGCCGACACCCGTTCCAGTTGACCGTCGGGGCGCGTAGCCAGGTTATCTGGAATGTCAATGCACATGTCGGCGCGGCTGCTGGACAGGTCGGCGCGGAGGTTATTTCGGCCCATGCAGGCGTGGTGGTGCAACGACAGATCTTCTATCACTATACCCACGTCGTGAATGACGATCCGGCATTACACGTCGCGGGCGTCACCGATACCCTGGGACTGACTGATATTTACCATAGCCTCAGCTTCTCCGAAGGTGAGAACAATACCGGCTATCATGAATGGCTCAACCTGTACAATCCGACCGACAAGATGGAGACGATCTACGTCACGCTGATCAACGGCGTTGGCAGCGTCTATTCGAGGAGTTTCTCAATTGAGCCTCACAGGCAGCAGAATATCGATATCACCACCTATACGCAGAACCAGCTGGGCGTGCCGGGGAATGCCGACTCCTATGATGTCTTCTTGACAGTACAGACGCTGAACGGGCAGCGCTTCGTAGCTGACCGCGCGCAATATTTCAATACGCTCGGCTCCGCTTTTGCGCTACAAGGTGGAACCGTGGTCTCCGGCTACGGCGGACAGTAGGGATGGGCCTTGCTCCCATCCGGCAGGGACCGATGCCATAGACGTTCACAGGCCCCAGGACGACCGCGAGGGTCGCCCGTACAAGGACACGCAAGTCGTCACCCCCTCGTCTTCTTGTACGGGCGACCCTCGCGGTCGCCTTGCAGGCCACGCCATTATCATACGTGAACGCTTGGTGAGGACCGACACCCTACCGCCCACGCAAGCGGATCATTGACCGACATGTCATTTAGGTGTAATCTATATTCAAGAGAGCTCGCCACTATTCCAGTGGCGGACCTTTCGTTTTTTGGAGCCGCAAACGTATTCTGTAAAGTGGATGATGACTTACATAAAGGAACCTTAATTAGACATATGACAACACACTCCCCGTCCATCAAACTTCTGGCCATAGACATCGATGGGACCCTCCTCAATCCCCAGAAGCAGATCACGCCGCGCACACGCGCCGCGATTCAGGCCGCGCACGCGGCTGGCGTTGTGGTGACACTGGCGACGGCGCGTCGGTATCGCAATACGACACCCATCGCAGCCGAATTGGAGATAGATATTCCGCTGGTCCTGAGTGATGGCGCGCTGATCATGCGCGATGGCGGCATACTGGCTACCCAGGTACTGAAGGCAGAGGTGGCACAGGAGGCTGTAGAACTCATGATACGGCGCTCTATCCAGCCCACGGTACACCACATCATAGACGGCGTAGAGGAGACGTGGACTGGTCCGGAAACATACGATAACGAATGGGTAGCGACGTACTTCTCGATCTTTCCTGAGTCATTACGACGCCTGGACTACGCGCATTGCTGTGCTGGACAGCCCGATCCCTTGCGCGTGGTAGCGTTCGCGCCAGAAGATGTCATTCATGCCCTGACGCCAGAAGTTGCGGCGCTGCCCTGCTCATGGAACTTCACGCGGCGCGGCAGCTATGGCACGGCGGAACTAACAGTAATGGGACCCTCCTGCTCAAAGGCCAGCGGCGTGGCGCTCCTGGCACAAGCGTTCGGCATCGAGATGCGCGAGGTCATGGCGATCGGCGATAACAATAACGATCTGGAGATGCTACAGGCTGCGGGCTGGAGCGTCGCGATGGGGCAGGCACCGGAGGCGATTCAGGCAGCAGCCAATACTGTGACGACGAGCAACGCCGAGGATGGCGTGGCACTCGCCATTGAGCACTACGTGCTGGGCATGGACCTGCAGACTGCCTCGAACTCTTTCAAGCGGTTCACCTGTCGCTGATTGGGCGAGGCCTGCCAACGCTTCTCTTCGACCAGCGTCAGGGCGTCGCGCGCGTGCATGCCCTCGTAGACCAGGACGGCACAGGTGAGCAGGACGCTGCGCCCAACGCCGTGCTCGCAGTGGATCAGCACACGCCCACCTGCTTTGATGCGCTCAGCGGTCCAGGCAGCGCCCTGCTGCAACTGCTCTATGCTCAAAGGGTAGGTATCGGGCGTCGGCAGGTAGAGCAGTTCGATGTTCTCGCGTGCCAGCGCCTCCCGATCATCGCTATACTCCGAACGCGTATCCACTACGTGCGTTACGCCGCTGAGCGCCAGCGCCTTGATATCTTCGGAGCGGATACGCCCACCAACCGCGAGATGGCTATTCACCCAGCTCATATTCAATTTGTCGGGCAAAGGGATGTGCAAGTCCTGCGCCACGCGCTCACCCCACGAATCCTCGGGAAAGAGGTGCGCGGCGACCCGCGTCCAGGAGCGGTAGAGCAGGCGAATCACACCACCGGATACCCAACGTGTGACTGAAAAATGTACGCGCGGCGGATTTATAACGTCAGGAGTAGTTGCAACCTGCTCGGGCGCGTTCTCTTCCTCGGTTGGAGGCGGTGTTACGTGTTCAGATGACATGCTTCAATAGATCCTTCTTGTTTACTACTATCGTAACTCTTCAGGTCCCCCATCCAATCAGTAGAGTCTACGCCGATGGGACCAGCGGCGGTACATCGCTCTCCTCGCCCCGCGAGCCACCCACTCCATCACGCTGCAGAACGCGCTGCAAAGAGGCAATCGCGCATTCTATCATACTATCGTCTGGCTCCCGCGTCGTCAACCCCTGCAATGCCAGTCCGGGGGCAAGCAACCAGCGCACGACGCGATAGCGATAGTTTGCCGCGCCCAGGCGCATAAGCTCGTAGGCGATACCAGCAACAACGGGTACAAGCACAATGCGCGACACGATTTTTATGAGCAGCGGCGGCGAGCCGACCAGGGCAAAGACGAAGATCGAGACGACCATGACCAGCAGCAGGAAGCCCGTCCCACAGCGCGTATGTACGCGTGAGGCACGACGCACATGCTCGACATCCAGCGGGTCGCCATGCTCCATCGCGTTGATAGTTTTGTGCTCGGCCCCATGATAGCCAAAGATGCGCTGAATATCGGGGACACGGCCTATCAGGTAGAGATAGCCAACCAGAAGGCCGAGACGGATCAGCCCCTCCAGGACGAGACCGGGCCAACTCGCGTGCCCCGGCAAGAGGCTGCTAAGCAGCAACGGGCCGACGAAGAAGATTGCGACGGCAAGGCCCAGTGAGAACAGGAGCGGCACGACCAGCATTGCGCCGCCAATCTGGGGCGGCCTCGCCAGCGTATCCTCCTGTTGATCCTCATTGTAGGGGCTCTGAGCCAGGGGCGTCTGCGGCGAATGCGCTTGAGCGGTTGACGCGGTGGAATCGATGGCACCGCTGGCAATATTGGCCGAAAGGGTCATCATGCGCGTGCCGAGCACCAGCATCTCCCATAATAAGAGCATCCCGCGCAGAAATGGCAGGCGGAACCATCTGTTCTGATAGAGGACCGGGCTAAGCGCCTCTTCATAGAGAGAGATACTGCTGTCTGGCCTTCTGACTGCAACCGCCGCCGATCTGCGTCCACGCATCATGACGCCTTCCATTATCGCCTGTCCACCATAATAAAATTTCGCCATCGACTATACCTTTCGACCACGTGCAAATTCTTGCATATAATAGAGGGCTATGGAACTCTGCTTTTCGTACCCTGCTGAAAAGGGTCTATCCATGGGAATATACTGCTCATTATACACTACTGCTGCAGCGGAGTTAAATCGTCCATATCATTCTATGCAAGATCAGTTGCGCAGTCATCGTCGGCCTGGCAGAGCACGATAAATGATGAGAGGAAAATCGGTATCATGAAGATTGGATGAGCGTCATTGTTTTGCAAAAGGATTCCCCAACCGACCAACCAATGATGTAGGGGCGCGGTTCACAAGCCCGTTGCGCTCCTATCTATTGCGTGCATCGGCCTGGGGAGCGTGACGGATGGTGGCGCAAACGGGCTTGTGAACCGCGCCCCTACATCATGGAATGCAACACGGTACAATAGGGCACGCAATTATATGTGGGCGGCGCAACGGGCTTGTGAACCGCGCCCCTATCTCATGAATTGCAACACGACATGGTGAAGGTGCATTTTCGCCGTGGATGGCGAGCAAGCCCCTCCTCTACGGGTTTTGCGGGGGCGCAGCCTCGAACAGGGTAAGAGCCGCCTTCTCTCGGAAGTTGGGATCTTGCTGCATTTGCTGCATCAACCTATCGGATGTCCCCTGATCGATATCTCCCATCTTCACGGCGTCGTTGAAAACATCTTGAAAAGCGCTGAGCTCAATCTTTTCCAGTTCAGCAGAGGATACACCTTGATTAGCAGCTACTGCGCTGATGCTGTCGCGCTGCTTCAACTGACCTTGCAGCTGCATAGGAGTGAGATGTAGCCCTGCGGCAAGATCCTTTTGAAAAATGGGAGCGTAAGTCGCGTTTTCAAAGGGAAACATCCTCGCGGGCATAACGGCAGTCGAGACGAACTTCGAGCCTCCCATGCCAATCGATGATGTCCCTGATACAGTAAGGCGACCCAGCATAAGGAAAAGACCGGCGGTGATGATGACAACCGCCCACCAGCCCTTCTGGGACTTGCGGCGCACGCGATAGCTGGTAATCTTTTCGCCCTGTGCATGCATGACTCCCGCGTATGCATAGGATGGCTCTTCCTGCTCTATAGGATCGTGGGGTATGTATTCCCGCGCAGCATATGCCTGTGCCTGCTCCCTTATAACGGGTATAGGACGAGCATTGCCGCTATACTCGAAGAAGGCTTCATTCCAGTCATCGGATGGCGCGGCAGCAAAAGAGTTCTCCTTCTGTTTGCCATTGGAAAGAGCGGTATCATAGGATTCACGTTGCATAGGTCTTTCTTCCTCCCATAGGTGTCCATAGGCTTTTTTTTCATTGAGAGAGTTCCACTGTAGGGCGAAGCGAGCTGCCTCCCTCACCGAGTTGTCCTTATCGTGCAGGGCCGTCATCAGTACTTCGCTGGGGACGCGCTGCCCCTGCTTGCCCAGCGCGAGCACGGCGACCTCGCGCACATGCCAGTCGGCATCCTGAAGCGCCTCCACCAGCCAGGAAAGAGGAGTGCGTTCGCCCATAGTTCCCAGCACGTGCACCGTCGCCGCGCGTACCGTCGCATCCTCGTCATGTCGCACTGACGAGAACATACCGATGGGTACAGCGTGCTCCAGCTTGCCCAGCGCGCGCACCGCCACCACACGCTCCTCCCAGCGAGCGCTCTGCAATTTCGCGATCAGGTCATCGACGGACAGCTCGAAATCCTCTGCCAGCAGCCCAGGTGTAAGCCCGAGCCGTTGCAGCACAGCGGGCAGAAGAGTCGATGGCACCTCCTGCGGCTCTTCCTCCAGCCCTTCCCTATTATCGTCCTGTAGACGGCTGCTCCACTCGTTCTCGTTGTCTTGCATATTGGCCTCTCACCTGGTTATAGTACAGACTTGCCCGCGGTTTTGCGTAAGAGTTGTGTACCACGATACACATTCGATTTGACGGTGCCGATCGGTTGGTGTAAGAGATCGGCGATCTCGCGATAACTCAGCTCGGCGAAATAGTAACAATTGACAGCGACGCGATACTGCTCCGGCAGGCGGGCGATCATCGCTTCCAGTGCGCGCAGATCTTCGCGCTCCTCCAAAACTTTCTCGGGCCGCTCGTGCCCATCGTCCTCTATTTCGAGAAGTTCGCTCGCCTCCGTTGTGTCCAGTGGTGTACAGTGGAGCCGGGCGTCGTTGCTACTGTGACGATAGAAGATGTGCAGGGTGATTTTGTACAGCCACGCCTGCATCTTCATCATGCGTATACGCTCAGGAGGATAGTCCGCCAGCGCGTGATAGGCGCGGATGAAAGCTTCCTGCACAATATCCTCCGCGTCCTGTGGACTCCCCGTCTGGCGCAGGGCAAACACATAGAGCCGCTGTTGAGTACTCAACACCAGTCGCTGGAAATAGCGATTCAGGTCGTCTGCCAGCAATTCCAGCAGGTCCGACTGCAGCTCCTCCATTAGACTTCCTGTCTCCATATCTCTCTTCCCATAGAGTGCACAGACGTTTTTGCACTTCTATACCATAGAATACAAAAATATCCGCTGAGGTTGCAGAATAGGCCATGAATTTGTGGCGCGCAAAAAAAGAACTACGCACCTTTCAGTAGGGATGGGCCTTGCGTCCATCCGGCTCACTTCCCTCGTGATGGGCAACCGGATGGACGCAAGGCCCATCCCTACTGAAAGGTGGAAGTATAGAGCAGGCTCTTATTCCAGGTGACGCGTGGGATCGTGGAGACGCCTCTTGATGCGCAGGCGCGAGATACGCCGTACGACCGGGTTCTTCAGAATCTCGCGGGGAAGGAGATCCTTCGAGCTGGGACGGCGCAGGCGGCGGATGCGAATGGCCGAACGCACGCGGCCTGAGAGTAGACGCTTACGGCGCTGCCAGTTCGGCGTTTGCCAGATACGCGCCTCCTCCGGGGAGGATAGTTGGCTCAAGATAAAACTGGCGATATCGAACGAGGCCATGGGATGACTCAGCCGTGTGCCGTTCTCCAGGAAGCGGCGCAGCTCCGGCGATCCTGGCATGAGCAGGTGGCGCAGGGCATCAACCAGGGTGGCGGAATCCATAGCCAGCACGCCAACTTCGTTGCGCGTCACGAAATCCACGTTCCCTTCCTCCTGACCCGGTACATAGCCGCTCAGTATTATAGGCAGGTGACAGGCCAGCGCTTCACAGATCGTTCCGGGTCCGGCCTTCGTGATGATTGCATCAGATGCATGCATCAACTCGGGCATGTTTTGCACAAAGCCGAAGACCTTCAGGGGCACGTGCAGACCGGCGCGCGTGCGCTGCAGCGAGGTGTACAGCCGCTTGTTACGCCCGGTCACCACCATCAATTGAACAGGTAGGCGCGCCTGGGAGATGGCGCGCACCGCGTTATGCAAACCACCAGCACCATCGCCACCACCCACGAGCAGAACAACAGGCAGGCCCGGCTTCAAACCAAATTTCTGCTGCAAGCCTTCTTTGGAATCTACTTCGAACGTGAATTTGGGATCGATGGGCATGCCGAGCAGGTGCACACGCTGCGGGTCCAGACCGCGCTTCAAATACAGTCGTTTGGCTTGCTCGGTCGGAACAACGTAGCCGTCTACGCCGGGCGCGAACCAGGCATAGTGGACGCTCACGAGGTCGGTAACGACGGTGAGAAAAGGGATATGTAAGCCAAGCGCTTCTAAAGCGTGCACCGTTACGTGATTGAGCATAGGGTGGATAGAGACGATGACGTCGGGCTGCACGCTGGTGATAAGGCGCAACAGCCCGTTTAGTATCATTGGCGTGGCAAGGCTTTCTACAGCATTGACGGTCCCTGCACGGTTGCTCCGGTGGAAGACCTCGCCGAAGAGCTTCGGGTTGTAGCGTATGGTCGGACCATAGAGCTTTACAGCCTCGCGTAAAGGGAAGCGGCTGTACTCTTCAAATACATCGACGATTTCGATGCGGTAGCCTGAAGAAGCAGAACCCACCTGAGCGGTGCTGATAACGGCCTGCGCGCCGCGAGCAGGTGATTGAGATGGGCCGGTTGTCGCTTTAGAGGGCAACAGCATTTTAGAGGCTGAAGGCTGCCCTGACGCCTCTTGCTTCTCCTGGGCGATAATTTTGATGGCGTTGCTGATGGCGTTGGCCGCGCTTCGATGGCCCGCGCCGGTGTCAGCTATCAGGAATAGGATGGTTTGCTGTCTCACATTGACCAGAATACTCACCCCCCAGCATAAATAATTAGAGCAAACTGAAAAAAGGGATAAAGGATGCCTTCTTTGCTCCTTTATCCCTGTAGTATACGCCGCAATTCTACTCGTCCTGCAAGTTAAAGCGTTTGCGGAAGCGCTCCACACGGCCAGCCGCGTCAAGAATGCGCTGTTGCCCGGTGAAGAAGGGGTGACAACTTGAACAGACATCAACTTTAAGGACGGGCTTGACGCTCAACGTCTTAAAGCTGTTCCCACAGGCACAGCTGATTGTGGACTCTACGTAATTTGGATGTATTCCTTTTTTCATACAAACGTCCTTTCATTGGAAACTCTACGGTTTCCACCAGGGGAAGAAAGAAAACCGCCCGAAGGCGGAGCGGTTTTGATGGGACCGCTCTATCCCACTCCGGTTGCCCGGGTAATGTTCGCCTTGATAAACTTATCCGACGGTTTGACGCAGAGAGCACTGAGTAAACCCCGCTCCTCTGTTTAACCCTCTGCCGTAGAGGCTGAGGCTGGCGACACACCCCAACGTACCTATTTCGTCAGTAAGGTAGCCCGATGGCCTGCCTGAGTATCCCCAGACAATATGCCCTGGCTGAATCTGGTCAGGTCCGGGCTGCATTGGACGGACAGAAGCCACTCCCCACTTACAAGCCCTTGAGTTTCAATTCAAAGGGTACCTGACGACAACTCCCAATTATGAACAGCGCTCGAAGCGATAAAAAAGCGTTCACAATGCAAACATGATTGTACATGCATGGCAACGCTACGTCAAGATGTTTTGCTTCTGGTACCAATTCTGCTCTGGTATCAGCCTTTTTTTGCTATTCACTTATGGATAACAAGCATTGATACATTTTTATGCCCGCGTGAGCGCGTTGTTCCTGCTCAGGCTTTATAGCAGACCTCAGCAGAGGCACTGTTTGCCGCACACCTATGATAACACATCTGCTCAATGTTTTATGCCCGCTGACTCCGCGTTACAGGTCTCTATCCCCCTTTTGTATGCATTGCTGGACAGTTACAAGAAAGACCTTGTATAATCTTTTTATATGCTTGCTTAGAGCAATGAAGGGATTTAATAGCTATTATGAGGATCGGAATCCTTGAGGACGAGCCGGGTATCAGTACTATGTTGCAAGAGATGCTAGAGACAAGCGGATACGAGGTCTTCACCTATAACCGGGGGCTGGATATTCTGGCCGCGCTTATCGCGGAGGAAGCAACCTCACTTCTGCCGCAGTTCGATGTATTATTGATTGACTTATTTATTCCAGGAGAGATCGCGGGCGCTCAGGTCATCCACCAGGTGAAAACGCTCTACCCCGATCTGCATATCGTTGTTATCTCAGCCGCATCGCTACAGGATCTCCAGACGGTACAGAGACGCTACCCCGGTGTGAAGGTGCTGCCCAAGCCATTTAAAATGCGCGCTCTGCTGGCAGCAATTGAGCAGCAGGAAAACCTCTTGCTCAACTGAGCGCGCTCAAACTTTCTCCTTTGAAGGATCGCGGGCGGGAAGAGTGAAATAAAAGCTGCTTCCCTGCCCGGCGATGCCTGAGCTCTCGACCCATATAGATCCCCCCATCGCTTCAACCAGGTGCTTGCTGATGTAGAGGCCCAGACCGGTTCCACGTACCGGCCCGCCCATGTCTCGCTGGAGGCGCACGAACTTGCCAAACAGCAGAGGGATATCGGCAGGAGGTATCCCCGGCCCAAAATCCCGCATACATATACATACCAACTTCCCTTGCACAGAGGTACTCTGAAGCGTTGCACGAATCTCTACCGGCGTATGCGATGGAGCATACTTGAAGGCATTGGAGAGCAGATTGCGCAGTATCTGTCGCAGATGCTGCGGATCGGCAACGACCTGCAGATCCCCGGCGATATCCAGGTGCACAGGATGCTTCTCTCTCTGTTGGGGATCGAACTGATCCAACAGTTCATCGACGGCCCTCACCAACAGCAGCTCCTCCATTTGCGGTGGCTTCATTTCGCGCTCGGTGCGCGAGACATCTAATAGAGTAGTGATGAGAAGCAGTAGCTCCTCACAGCCCTGCACGCTCTGGCTGAGGAACATGGCGCGCTTCTCGCTCGATAGCGTGTGGTGAAACTCTTCTAGCAGTTGGAGGTAGCCGTATACCTGGGTGAGCGGTGTCCGCAGCTCGTGGCTGACGTTGAAGAGAAACTGGTCTTTGAGCGTGTTCAACTCGACCTGCTGCTCATAGGCGCGCGCCATCGCTATCTCCGCCTGTAATGACTTGATGTGCGCTAAAGCTAACAAGCGGCTTGTGGAGCGCAGTTGCCCGGTGACGATGCCGAAGAGGAAGAGGCCAAACCCACTAAGCAGCCACGTCCGCATCAAACTCATGGGCCAGTGGAAACCAACTTCGAGACAGTTCGTACAGGCAAGGCCAATGAAAATGAGCAGTGTGGAGAAGATCCCTCCCTTACGCTCCCATACAAAGGCGGCGAAGGTAACAGGTACGACCGCCAGCGCGCCGTAGGCTCCAAGCCCTTCGTACGTATTGCCCGGCAGCGTGTAGGGGACAAAAAAGAGTACGACGAGACAAAACATACTAATGAAGGCGAGCGGGCTACGACTCATTTTCGCTGTATCGAAACGGGCAAAGAGCAATGAAGATAGATGCTTGCCTTTTGACGCAAGTAGAGTCGCCATCTTCTCCCTCTTTCACTCCAATAAATATGTAGACCTACCTATCTTAAGTATAGAGAAGAGGCAATCTCATCTATAAGATGGTATGCTACTTGACAGAACATTTCTCCTGCCACTGAGTGTAAAGTATCACAAGAAAAAGTGTCAAGTAAACGTACTAATGGGGCTATGCGTCATTGTTTTGCACAAAGGAATTCACCAATCACCCCCATGAGGTAGGGGCGCGGTTCACAAGCCCGTTTGCGGCTAACTGATAAAGTCCTTCAAAGTAGGAACTTCTTTTTCCTCCTCGAGCTTGTCTTCAAAATACTCAGGCCAGCGGGCGAGCGCGTAGCCAAGACGAGCAAGACCCAGCAGCAGTAAGAAGGTGCCGAGCAGGCCGAAAAGCTGGATGAAGGTGCCCGATATGAAAAATTGGGGGAACACGACTACGGCTGCGGCTATCAACAAGATGCCTGCCGCGCCAGGAAAGACGCGCGCGCGATAGGTAGGCACGCCATAGAGCAGTGTGCCGATGAGCTGTAAGAGGCCGGAGGAGGAGATGTATTGAAAGACGGCTGGCAGCTGGATGGCGACCCCAGGGTGCGCGGGCGGCGGCGTGGTCGCTGCGTAGAAGATGGCATAGCCGCTCAATACGACAGTGACGAGCAGAGATGAGACCCAGAATAAGATAAATCCGATTAACCCCAGAGTGCCGACCTCCTTACGCTGCCTGAGATATGTCGCCGGGAGGCCGATAAAGACGAGCAGTCCCCCTATCATCTCTAGCGCGGAGAGCGGAATCGATGGCAAGCCAGAACTACTGACAGGTGTGCTCAGCACCAGGTAATTGACGATGATCAGAAGAATTGACCCGGCGAGCAGTATCCACCCGCTCCACCTCATTTGACGCGGTGATAATCTGGGAAACATTGGTTTTCCTTCCTGCGGGCCTATCAGCTCGCGTCTCTCCCTACTGATTAGTTATGAGATTCTTGTGTCCATTGTATTGCATAGCAGGTGTTTTGGATAGCTCCTGTGAAAATAGAGGAAGAATGAGAGCGGGTTCCACAAATGGGTCAACACCTCAAGGTATCAACCCGTTTGTAGAACCCGCTCTAACTATCTAACTACAGGAATATGCTACAGACCAAAGTCGTAGAGGTAGCCATCCATATTGCCGACGAAGACCTGCCCATTTGAGACCGAGGGTCCGCCGTAGAAGATGGAGCCTGCTCTGTTATCTTGATAATAATAGAGGCTGGCACCCGTAGCAGCGTTGAAGAAGTTAATATCACGCCCTTGAGTGACGGCCACCACGCCGTTGAACGTTATGACCGGGCTCAGCACCGGACCATTCTGCAGGCAGTGCTGCCAGACAACGGTATGAGCGACCGGATTGAGCGCCCGCACGCTTCCTTTACAGGAGGCTGAGCCGATCGTAGTTTTTCCACCAGCGGCATAGAGTAGCGAGCCGTTCCAAGCACTGGGGGCGATGCTGCCGTCCCCACATTGTGGGCAATCGGTGGAATCGTTCGCTATCCTGGTCTGCCAGACGGGTCCATTACTGATATTATCGCGATTGAACAGGTAGTAGATGCCATTCTTGTTTGCTACACCTACATAGTGACTGCTGCCTGCATCAAAGATGCTGGCCGAGGCACCAAAATCAGCATCGCCGGTCAACTGATTACCTGGCACCTTCCAGGAATGAACGACCGAGAGATCCGAGGTGTTCAACTGGACAAGCGCCGATCCGTATGTGGGACTATGACTGCAGGAGGCACCATTGCCGGTCGTGATGAAGATCGAGGTGCTACTACCACTGAGCGTGGGAGAGCTCCAGACGCCTGCCCCCAGGCAGCCACCGGGCATGGCATTGAAAGTAGACAGAGGCTTGCCTGTAGTTGCATCGAGCTTCAAGACCTGCCCTTCTACCAGCGGGCAGTCGCCGAAGGAGGAAATGCCCATGTAGACGCTACCATTAACGACCACCGGCGAGCTCCAGGCGAAGTGGCTGGGAGATGAACCAAGCGAGGTGGACCAGATTACCTGCCCGTTGTTGGCATTGAGCGCGTAGAGCCGCGCATTGCCGCCGCCCACAAAGACAGCCGGCGTGGACCCGATCGTACCATACGCGGCTGTGCTGGCAACTCCTGTTTCGGTTGGTTGACAACTACTATCAGTGGTTGTCCCAAGCTGCGTATCCCACTTATGTCCACCAGAGGTCGTAAAGGCATGGAAGTAGCCATCCCAGGAACCCCAGTACACCACGCCACCCACTTCGATCGGTTGGTCGGAGACGCCTTTAGCCGCGAACTGGGACCATTTGACCTTCAACCCTGCTACATTGCTCGCGCTGAGCGTATTCTCTGCACTATTGAAACCTGTATGCTGTTGCGTCCCATCGTACGTTGTCCAGTCGCCCGCCGATACCGCCAGAGTGCCGGTAATATTCAAGACCTGGATCACTAAAGCGACTGCTGCTGCAACACCTAATGAGATAAAAAGGTATTTGCGCTTCGAAGTCAAGCGTTTCATAAAAAGGTGCTCCCCCGTTCTTCGAGAACAAGATAGATAAAAGAGAATTCATTAATCGTAATGTGCAATGGGTACCCGGCTATGGTAGAGAAGTCCAGAAATGCCCACATTGAAAAGAACAACATGCCATCCGGTAGACGTATTGTCTGTAAGCAAGAGCAAGCGGTAATACTGACTCCTTATTGTCCTACTTTCATAATAATGTAGCGACAATAGATCAGATCAGGCAATGGTAATGGTAATGGTAATCAAAATTTCCCCCTATTGCGAGACAGAGTATCATGCCTTATCTATTTATTCAATACAGTATGGTACTTTCTTCGCAAATGGGGGTGTGATATTTTTTCTAAAAAGGGTTTTATGCCCCCAAAATGGATACCTCTTAGCGCCCCTTATAAGGTAGCGGAGGCAACGTTTCAAGAGGTAGGAGCAGAGTTGACACCCGATAAAAAGTATGATACGTTTGCCTCGGCCCATCAATGTATCAGTTTTACTACTAAAAAAAGTTTTTATGGCTTTTCTATAGCATATCTATCAAGTAGGCATAGACAAGGAAATACATCGTGAGACACTATGGCATTCCGGTTAAGGGCGTGCTTTTCGCATCTGCACTTCTACTCGCTCTCGTCTCCACTATAGTTACAGTGGTGAACTTGAAGCACCAGGTTAGCGCGGGAAATAGCAGTGACCTGACACACTATGTCAATCCTTTTATCGGGACGGCTCCTGCTCCCGGTTCTCACGTTGGCTTCTCTTTCGATAGCGGTGATGTTTTCCCCGATGCTACCTACCCTATGGGTATGGTTCAATGGGGACCTGATACCTCGACGGGTATCGCTGGCGGCTATTACTATCCTGACACTACCATTAAGGGCTTTAGCCTCACACATTTCAGCGGTCGCGGCTGCCCGGCATATGGCGACTTTCCCTTTATGCCTTTTGTAGGTACCTCGGCGGGACCGTCTACATTCTCCCATGTGCAGGAAAGCGCCCATCCAGGCTACTACTCCGTGCACCTGGATGGATCGAATGTTCTTGTCGAACTGGCGGCTACTGCCCACGGGGGCATGGGCCAGTTTATCTATCCCGCGTCCAG
>Ga0209839_10000447_pt1 | contig 20891 bp, 19 predicted proteins | sample OrgsoiDNA2013050_FD_185800 | JGI IMG/M metagenome (GOLD analysis project Ga0209839, IMG submission 185800) | Permafrost soil microbial communities from the Arctic, to analyse light accelerated degradation of dissolved organic matter (DOM) -... | ecosystem: Environmental > Terrestrial > Soil >... | reverse complement strand
CGAACGCCAGCGCGGTCCAGTAAGTCAGGAGCACCGCGCCAACAGCGCCGATCAGCGACGGGACGCGGTAGAGCCAGATGCGGAGCTGCGCGCGCGGCAGCCCCAGCGCCGAGGCGGTTTCGACCACGGCGGCCTGCAGCCAGTAGACGCCGACCGGCTTTTTGTAGCGCACGTCATCCTGGAAACGGATATCGACGAAATCATTGGTTTCGACCATTTGCTTGGTCGCTTGGGCAAAGCGCGCCTCGTCGCGATCGGTCGGCGGGATCTGAAAGAACCCGGGCAGGAATGCGAGCAGCGCCGCCTTGACTGCCTCACAGACGACGGCAACGCTGACACCCGCGATCACCTGCAGGCCGACCGACACCCAGATCGGCTTGTACGACGGGCCACGCAAGAACACCTCGGTGGTCACGAGCCGCCGCGGGTCGACGTAGCTGCAGACCGCGTCGAGAAACGGCTGATCGGGTTGCGGCGCGCCCGGATGGGCCGGATCGACTGCCGGGATCAGCATCAGTGTGACCGCGCCCGGAGCGTCGCCCGGCGAGCTTGGCGACAGCTCCGGGTTGAACGCCGGGATCACGTCGATCCGCCCGACATCGATCCCCGGGGTGCGTCGCACGATCGCGTCGAAGTCATCCGCGCTGACCAGCCGGTCTCGGTGCTGGAGGTAGCGCGCGATCTGCTTCTCACCGTCGGCGACCGCCTCGGCATCGGCGCCTCCCCAGGTGCGCACGGGATTCGTGACGCTGATGCCGGCGGGAAGCGCAGGGCTGCTCGAGATCGATCCCGGGCCGACGTTCCCGGCGCCGCCGCTGGCGTAGGCGTAGTCGGCGCGGAGCTTCGCGTTCAACGGTGGCCGGGCTCCCCGCAGCCCGTCGCCGAAACTGATGATCCCGGTGGCCGCGTCGACTGTGTACACGGTGGCGATCGCTGTCGCTGCCGGCGGCGCCCCGGGCGGCAGGCGGAGATCCGGGACCGGCACCTCGGCTCCGGCCGAGTACAGATCATCCGCCCGGGTCCACGCCGTCCCATCGACGGTGACGGTGACGGCGTCCGCGATCACCGGCTTGTGGGCAAGCCCGACGATCTGGTCCGGTGCGCCGGTCCCGGCCGGCAGCATCTCGTCGCTGACGCGCGCCTGTTGGGTGACCTGGGCGGCGTTAATGCCGGCCCAGATCAGCTTCACATGCCCGCCGCTCGGCGCGCTGATGCGCAGCCAGGTGATCAGCCGGGCGGCGAGATTCGTGTCCTCGAGCGGCGGTGGCATCTCGCCGGCACCCGCTTCGAGCGCGCCGATGTCCAGCCAGTACGCGAGCCCGGACTCGCCCGGAAGCGTCAGCTGAACGATTCCGGGCTGGTCGAGGACGTTAGTGGACGCCACCGAGTCGAGCGCACGGTAGGAAGGACCGCGGGCGGCGCCGGACCCCAGCGATCCGTCGCCGGCGACGTTCGGGAGGCTGTAGCCGAGGGTCGCCTGCGCTTCCGAGGCCGAGCGCCCGAGCGGCGACAGCTTTGCCTCGGGGTCGCCGAAGATCGGGATGATTCCGAGGCTGAGGATCTTGCCGGCGAGCGCCGCGCGCGCCCGCGCGTGTGCAGCCGGCCCGGTTCCGTCGACCGGGCGAAGCAGCACGGCGATCCACAGCGAGTGATCCGCGGTCGTCGCAAGGTCGACCCCGCTCGACTCCTCAGGCGTCAACTCCACCGTCTCGTACAGTCTCAGCGTCGTCAGGTCAGGCGCCGCCTGCGTGTAAGACGCGTATAGCGCCGCGTAATGGTCGAGCGAGGCCTGCGGCGGGTTGATGATCCGCTGCTTGTAGTACGTACGCCCTTCGACTGGGAGCAGATCGAGTCCGAGCGCGGTCCGGAACGGCACCTGGCCGGCGAGTACCTCGAGATCGCTGCCGAGCGTGGTCGTCTGCAGCGGACCGGTGTCGTTGGCGAGCGAGATGATCCCGTTGGCGGCCGTTGCGGGCTTCAGCGGGACCCCGAGCAGCGACAGGAAAGCCCGCCGGTTGCGCTCGGGTATCTGGTTGGCGCGGTAGAGCAAGCTCTCGGTCAGGAACGCGAACAGCTCGACCAGCGTGACTCCCGGATCGCTCTCGTTGAAGTTCGTCCAGTCCGGGTTGTGGATCGGAATCCGAGCCAGGGCCTCGTCAACCAGCTCCTGGTAGGACCGCGTGTCGAGCACGGGCGGAAACGCCAGAGCGCTCATCCGGTAAGCCCTACGGTCAACGTGATGCTGGCGCTCACCTGCGTCGCGACGAGTTTGTAGGTGATCGTCGCGATCGCCGCCTCGGCATCGGTCGGGTCGGTGATCACGTCGACCGACTGGACCGCTATCCGCGGCTCCCAGGTCGCCAGCGCGCGGGTGATGCGGTCGGCGAGCTGCGTCTGCGTGGCGACGGTGTTGGGCTCGAACAGGAACAGCCCGAGACCGGCGCCGAAATCAGGCAGCCGCAGCCGCTCGCCGAGTTCGGTCTGGAGGATCACCTCGATCGCGTCACGGATGTTCTCGTCGCCCTGCGACCAGGCGATCCGCCCGTCGGCGCCGACCCTCGGCGGGAACGAGATGCCGCGACCGAGTATCTGCCCGGTGTTCATCAGTTCTTCGCCTTCAGTCCGATCGGGAAGCAGATCCGCAGGAACGGGAGCCACCAGAAGACGATGTTCAGCAGCGAGATGAAGATCATCAGCACGAGCAGGGCGCAGATCGTGATGATCGGGATCGAGAACGAGCAGATCAGCCCGAGGTCGAAGGTCTCCCCGTCGGCGAAGTTGCCGTTCATCGCGTCCTTGAGGCTGGTGACGCGATTCATCTGCGCGCGCAGCTGGTTGGAGATGAGGAAGTTGACGTTCTTGCGGAGCTTGCGGAGGTCCGCGATGCCGGTGTCCACCGGCAGCGAGATGTGGATCGGCCGGGTCGGTGCATCGAGGTCGAAGAAGCCTCCGATCTGGAAGACCTCGGTCGGATCGGAGGTCACATCGCGACGCGGGGCTACGCATTGCGGCCGCTGGTAAGTGCAACGGATCACGTAATGCCACTGGCTCCGGGCGTCGAGCTTCGGAACTTGCGGCGGGTCCGTCTCGTCTCCCTGGATCGAGGTTGCACTCGCCCTCGTGCCGGGCTCCGCTGGGGGCGGATTGGCGTTGAACCAGGCCTCGGCGAGGGTGTCCAGCGCGTCGCCGGTCAGTGCCGAGCGAGCGAGGTTGAGCGCCGGTGGCAGCGAGCCCGACGCGTCCCCGAACAACGTCAGCCTGGCGTCTCGGTTCCACGCGGCGATCAGGGCCTCCCGCCAGCTGCTGGTCGCTGCCGAGTCGGCGCTGAGCCCCTCGAGCGCATCGTAGAGCGCTGCCGCCTCGGGGCCTGCAGAGGGCCGCACCTGTGCATTCAGTGCATCCCAGATCGGGCTCATGTCGGTCACCAGTAGCTCCGCGAAGTCGACGAGCAGGAACCGAGACGCCTGCACGAGCTGGTCTGCCTCCGCCTTCGCGATCGCGCTCGCCTTGCCGGCGTCGGTCACCTCGGGCGGGGCGGTCATCGGCGCATTCGCGAGCGCCCGTAGCGGGTCGGTCACCTTCGCCTGGAGCGCCGCGGGACGGAAATCTGCGGGCGGCCCGCCGGTCGATCCGCCCGCGGGAGCGAGCGGCGAGAGCGCGCCCGCCGCCTTGAACGTCTCGCCACTCGACGTTGGCACCAGGCCGACATAGATCCGGCGCGGACGATCCAGATCGGTGTAGAGGACGGGGAACAGCGGCAGCAGGTCCTCGTTGGCCCCGAGCACCGTGGTCTCGTCCTCGGAGAGCTGGGTCCACGTCTTCCCGCCTTGAGCGGAGGGGTCCTTGCCCCACGACCATTCGGTCCCGTCGTCGTCGCGGCGCCGCAGGACGAAGCCGACCTTCTCCTGAGCGGAGCGGTTGAGCTCGTGATCAGGGAGACCTGGAAGGCGGCAAGTGAGCGAGGCCGCGACGAGGTGGAAGTGTCCGTGGGCGGCCTGGAAGAGCTTGAGCTCGGTCGGAGCCGGCGGCTGCGTCTCGCCCGGCGCCGGGAGCCGGAAGCTGACCTTGGTCGCGACGTGGGCCTCGAGCCTCGGCGGTTTTGTGGCGAGCGTGGCCGCGAGATCGGTCATGAACGTGTCGCTCGCGAACCGCAGCAGCAACGGCGAGCGCATCTGCCGGGTCTGCGCGGTCGCATCGAGCCCGCTGTGGAGCGTCTTCTTCCACAACGGCTCCGCCGCTACCCAGTGAACGTCGTGCGCGCTCACCAGATGTTCCCCGCGCCGGGGGTGTACGAGGCCGAGACGACGGAGTTCGTGATCGCCGTGTCCGCCTGCACCACCCCGCTGAACTTCGACATGCCCGCGTTGACGGTCACCATTGCCGCCGAGACCTCTGCGGTGGCGGCGTTGGCGGTCAGCTTCGCGGCCGCCTGCAGGGTGATGCCGGACGGATCGAGGGTGATCGAATTGCCGTTGGCGTCCTTGAGCGTGATTGAGCCTGGCCCGTCGTGGAGCGTGAGCTGCTGGCCGCCCGGCGTTTCGAGGATCAGTTGCTCGCTGCCGTCGGTGTCATCGAGCGTGATCTGGACCCCGCTGCGCGTGCGCAGCACCTTCTTGTAGTTGTTGCCCGCGCCGTCCATCGTCTGGGGCGGCTTGTCGGACCCGTTCCAGAGCCCGCCGAGCACGTATGGCCGGCGCGGGTCGCCGCCCTCGAACCCGACGAGCACCTCATCGCCGCGCTCGGGGACGAACCAGCTTCCGCGTCCGGGACCGCCGGCGAGCGTCGCCAGGCGCGCCCAGGCCGCGTAGGCGCCACCGGCACCATCGGGCGCCCACGGAAGCGAGATCTTCACGCGACCCTGCCCGTCCGGATCGGTGATGTCAGCGACCAGAGCCGGATAGACGCCGAACCAGCGCGCGGTCGGGGGGGCGTGGCCGAGGTCGGCCTCGACGAGCATCTCGGCGAGGCCGCTCATGCCGCCTTCCCCAAGCCGGGTCGCTCTACCGTCAGCTCGGTCCGCAGGCCGCCGGCTCCATCGAACAGGTGGGTGACCGCCGCGACGTAGAAATTCCCCTCGAACAGCGAACCGAGCCCCGCCAGCTTGACCGTCGCGCCGACGCGCAGCTCCGGCTGCGTTTGCGCGGTGCCGTTGCCGACGATGAACCGGCGCGTGCGCCGCTTCATCAGCGCGGTCGCCCGGGCGCGCGCCTCGGCGGCGGTCTGCGGCACCGCGCTCGCGAGCGTGTCGCGGCGTTCGCCGAACGCGGAGCGCAGCACGCTCGGGCCGCTGACGCCGCCCGCGAGCTCGCCGGCGACCGTGCCGTCGTCGGCCCGTTCGTCGATCATCTGCTTGCCGGCGACGTCCCATCCGGTCACCTCGACGCTCGTCGTCTGGCCGGCCAGATCGGCGAGCACGTGGAACTCGCGCAGCTCCTTGCCGTAGGTCAACGTCAGCGGCGTCGCGCCTCGCTTGGAGCGTGGCTGCACGTTCAGCGTGGTGCCGTCGATCCATAGCTCGGCGTCGAGCGCCCGCGCGCGTTCGCGCAGGAACGCGAGGTCGCTCTGACCGAGCTGCGCGAGCACCCGGTGCTTTGGTCCGTCGATGCTGACCTTCGGCGTCAGCGCGTGCTCGCCCGCGATCTTCGTGAAGGCGTCGCTGTCCGAGAGGTCTTGGAACGTACGCATGCGGCGCGTCATCCGCAGATCCTGGAAGCGGTCCTCCGCGAGGATCGCGACCGAGGGCGAGTTGCCCTCGGGGTAGCGGCCCTCGATACCGGTGATGCGGCCGGTGAAGATCGGCTTATCGGAGAACTTGAGCGACAGCTCCTTGCCGAAGTCGATCGCGCGGCGGTCGAAGAACAGAAAGCCCGGCTGCCCACCGTTGGGCCCCCAGTTTCCAACCTCGAGCTCGCAGTCGTAGAGGCCGTGAACGTCCTCGCGCACCCGCATGCGGAGCTGACCGTCGGTCAGTGACGGTGCCTCGGCCCCGTCGACCAGGACGGTCGGGCGCGAGGACTGAAGTGCGCTCGTGTCGGCCATCAGTCAGCCTGCAGGCGGAGGTCGCGGGAGCGCAGCCAGCTGATCGTGCGCCTGATCTGAAGCTCGACGTCGGGCTGGGCAGCGCCGGTGGGCGGCTCCTCCGGCGCCGGGCCATGGGCGCCACCCGGCTGCGGGCGCGGGACGACCTCGACCTCCTGGATCTCGACGGCCATCTAGAACGAGCCTCCGATCGAGCCGTTCGCCCCGGCCGACGCGCTCGCCCCGGCCGACGCATCCGCTCCGCCGGGGGCGCTGAGGCCCGCCGAGGCGCCGATCGACGCGGTCGCCGCCGCGACTCCCAGCGCGCCGCCCTGGACGCCCAGGCTGATCCCGAACTGGGGCGAGCTCAGGTTCAGGTCCAGGAGCGCCCCGGGTGCCAGCAGCCGTGGATTCTCGATCCCGTTGGCTGCGGCGATCCCCTGCCAGTTGGCGCCGAGTCCTGCGCCGTCCGCGAGGCTCTGCACGCTCGAGCCGGCCGGAGCCTGGGCGAGCGGGTTCGTGCCCGGGGTGCCCGCGCCTGCCGGCGGGTTGGACGCGGCCCCGGCCTTCCCGAATGCGAACGGCCGGATCTGCTGCTGTGAGAGTGACAGGGCAAGGCTCGCCCGCAGGGGCCTCCCCTCGGGCGAGAAGTACTCGAGCGTCTCCTCGAGCGAGTCCATCAGCCCGTCGAAGCGGAACGTCCCCCACCGAAAGCTGACCCCCGGTGGGGTGAATGAGTCCTTCTTCTGTCCGGCGTCCTTCGGGGTGATGAAGAACGCCACCTTCTGGGTGAGCTTGCGGACGTCGTTGACGGGCTTGTCGCCATCCTGGGGGGAGCCGACGTCGAACCAGAGCGTCAGCGCGAGCTTGGTGGTCCCTGCGCCGACGAACTGGCGGGAGGGTGTCCCCTTCTGATCGCCGGCGCCCTTGGGTTGAACGAGCTGGTTGGCGAAGGTGACCTTGAGTGACTCGGGGTTGAACTGGACCGTGACCGCGGTGTCCGGCTCGATGTCCTTCTTGAAATCGCTGTCGAGCTGGACCAGCTTGGCCTTCTCGAGCTTCATCGCTTCAGGCACCGGCGCCTCCCGATGGCGGCTTGAGCTTCAGCGACTGATAGGCGACCTGCAGCTCCTCGATCGCGACCAGCCCGTCCTTGGCATTCAGCGGCGGCGCTTTCAGCTTCAGCGGCCGGCAGCCCTGGAGGTCGAACTGGGCCTGCGGGGTGCGGCCGTCCGCCGCGTGGAGCACCACGGAGCCGTGGGCGGTGGCGGACGGGTTGGCGATCGACTGCTCGAACCAGTTCCAGAGGTCGAAGCTGGCGCTCATCCCGCGCTTCATCGTCAGGGTGCCGTAGCTGGTCGGACCGGCCATCCGGATCTGCACCCCGTTGTTGCCTCCCTCTCGGATCGTCTTCACCTCTTGGCTCATCTCGAGCCCGTCGCATTCGGAGAACGCCGCGGCGCACAGCGGCGCGCCACCGGCGACCGAGATCTCGATCGTGAAGTTGAACGCCGTGAATGGCGGCGTGGGGCCGGCGCTCGGCATTAGCGGCTCTCCACGGTCAAGCCGCCGGTGCCTGAGCGGACCAGGCGAACGGTGAGGAACGAGAGTGGGCGCGACGGAGCGACGCGCAGCTCCACGATCAGCCGTCCCTCGTCGAGGTCGTCCGCGGTCACGGGCGTGCTGACCTGAAAGCCTTCGGCCGCGGTTGCGCCGGCGAAAGCTCCGAGCGAGAACATGCGCCCGAGCAGCGCTTCGAACGTCCGCACGATCGTGCGCCGGGTACGGGCGTCGTTGGCCTCGAAGGTGCTCGTGTCGCCGTACCTGAGCGCGGTCCGCCGGAGCAGGCCCAGCAAGCGGCGGACGACGATCGGGCGCAGATCGGGATCGTCGGAGAGCGTGTCGGCGGCGAGCACGAGGAACCCGCCCGGGGCCTGGCGCACCACGTTCACCTGGGCATTTAGGAGCGCTTGATAGCTGCCCGGCGGGATCGGCTCGTCCAGCGCGATCACGTCCAGCAGCGGCTGGTTGGCGGGTGCGATCCACGGGCCGCGCTGTGATGACCGCTGCGCGGCCATGCCGGTAGCCGCGCCGTCCGGGGGAGATCCGCGAAACGCGCTCGGGGCGTCCGGCTCGGCCACGTATAGCCACGGGAGATACAGCGCCCCGAAGCTGAAGATCGGGTCAGGCGGCGAACCCGCGGGAGCGCCGATCTCCCGCTTGAGACCGTCGACGTGAGCGATCGCGTCGCTCGCCCGGTAGTGCTCGGGCAGGGCGAGCATCGCAAGCAGATCGCCCCGCGCCGCGCACATCCGGAGCGCGCCCGCCTGGACCGCCATCATCGCGCCGGCCGAGTAGTGCACCGGGTCGTCGATCAGCCAGCGCTCGAGACCGGGCACACCGATCGGCGGGGCGACGGACCACGCGCTTGACATGCCGCCGGCTACGGCACGCACGCGGACGTAGACGGTCGCGCCGTCCGGCGGGCGGCCGAGGTCGAGCTCGAGCCCGAGACCGGAGTAGACCTGCTCGGCGGTCGCGAAGCCCGGATCGCTCGCCTGGTCGACCTCGTAGCTCGCACCCGGCGCGTCGCTCGCCCTCCAGCTGAGGTGGCTGATCCCGCCGGGCCGGCTGGTGACGGCGAGCGTCGGCGTCGACGGCACGCGCGTCGAGCAGGCCAGGAAGCGGGACCAGTCGGGCGCTGGAGCCGGATCCGGTGGGGCCGAAGGCAGCGGATTCGTCGCCGCTTCGAGCGACCAGCCGGGGAGGACCGCGTCGGGGACGGCCAGCAGGCTGATCTCGTCGTTCTCCAGCAGGGCGTGGATTCCCGCGAACGAGCGCGGCGGTTCGTCCGCCGCGCCGGGCCCAAGCAAGACCGGTGTCCCGTACCGGACCTGATTTGCGGTCTCGAGCAACTGATCCGCGCCAACTCCTTCGAGCGCCGGATCCAGGAACAGATCGGCGGCGAAGCTCTGGAGACCGTCGCGCTCGCGCGTGTTCGCGGTGCCGAAGGTCGCGCCCAGCGCGGGACTTGGGAGGATCGTCGCCGCCAGCGGGAAGCACCACGCGACCGGGGCGCCTGCCGCCCAGGGGTTGCTTACCGGCCCGGCGAGCGGGAACCGGGGAGCGCTCACCGCGGCCGCGATCGTGTCCGGCACCTGCGTCGCGAGCGGCAATGAGTCGGCTCGTCCCGACGGATCCACCGCGTACAGGGTCTCATCGCTGGGGAGCCGACCGAGGTACACAGGATGCTCGGGCGCGTAGCCGATTCCACCCAGCGCGAGCGGCGCGCCGGCCGGGGCATCGACCTGCAGGCGGAGTGTGAGCAGCTCGGCGAAGGCATCCGGTTTCCCGGGATCGGCGCGCGGGGTCTGATCGGCGCGCAGGACGTCGACGACGATCGCCGTGACACCGGCACCGGTCGCCTCGACCTGTGTGACCTCGAGCAGCATTTGGACCCCGTCGACGGTGGCGCTCAGAAGCCCGCCCGCGCCTGGGGCCTGAGCGATCGGAGGGTCGAACTCCAGCCGCGCCGTGCCGTCGGGCGGGCTCACGCCGGCGACGCGCGCGACCGTCGAGGCGGCGGTCCCGTCCGTGCCCAGGTGCCCCAGCTCGACCTGGCTCCCGGGGGCGAGCACCGCCGGCGTCACCCACACCTGAGCCTCGGCGGCGACGTCCTGCGCCACGGACCCGGCCGCACCGGGGGGCGATGTCAGCGCGGGTGTCACCGAGCCTACCGTGAGCACGAGCGTCGTGGCCTCGAACGTGACGCGGAGGAGGTCGCCGGGATTGACCACATCTCGGCGGGCGCTCGTCACGACCAAGCTGGCGGGTTGCTCGGGTGACCACGCGGCCTGAACCGGCACGGATTCCACGGCGGCCGAGACCTCGAGACCATCCGCCCAGCTGCCGCGCGAGCATGCACGCACGATCGCCGGTCCGATCGTCCCGTCCGCGCTGACCGCCGCGACCCCGGGGATCTGGAACGTGTCGGCCGCTGCCGTCGCGCCCGCGACCCGCACCACCCAGCACCGCCGCCCGCCGTTGCGAAAGAACGCACGGACCGCGGGTGCGAGCAGTGCGTAGGCCTGCTCGGAGCCGATCGGGTCCCAGGCGATCGGCGCATCGGTCCCGAACACCTCGTCAAATCGAGCCGGGTCCTCGATCGGGACCGGAACGTTGATCGGACCGGACGCCGAGAACCCGACGAAGCCGGCGATGTCCATGCGTGGCAGAACCTCGGGCGGCTGTGGCGGAGACGTATCGAAGCGGATGCCCGGAAGCTGCCTGGCGGCCCCGGGCGGGCGGCTGACGGTCAGCGGCATCCGACTTACTCCATCGTCAGCTGTTCGTAGGCGATCGTGAGCTCCTCCATCGCGACGTCGGTGCCCTTGGCGTTGAGCGGCCCGCTGATGTGCTTGATGATCCGGGCTCCCTTGAGGTTCCAGGTCTGAACCGGTCCTGAGTGATCTTCCGCCATCAGCCGGACCACGACTGTCCTGACTGCTTGTCCGTCCTCTTGGTTGCCACGGCGGATGTCATCCAGCCACTGGTACAGGTCGAGCGACCCGATCACACCGCGCTTCAGGGTCACGTCCGTCGCCTTGTTGAGGCCCGTGATCTTCATCACGTTGTTGTCCTTGTAGTCCCCGGTGCGGTACTCGGCGACCGTGACCTCCATGCCGATGTTGCTGCACTCCTGGAAGCTCGCCTGGACACCATGCCCCAGATCGACCTGAAAGTTGAACTGGACATAGGGTCGTTGGCGTGGCGTTGCCATCGGTTGTCCTTTCGCCGTCGATTGCTAGAGCTTGGCGTCCGCGGTCCACTGACCGATGCGGAAGATCACGAACTCGGCGGGCCGCAACGGCGCCACGCCGATCAGGCACACCAGCCGCCCGTTGTCGAGGTCGTCCTGTGTCATCGTCGTGCGGTCGCAGCGGACGAAGTAGGCGCTCTCGGGCTTGCTGCCGAGCAGCGCTCCGTCGCGCCACTGACCGTAGAGGAATTCGTCGAGCGTGCCGCGGACGTTGGCCCACAGCATCTCTCCGTTGGGCTCGAACACGGCCCATTGCGTGCCACGGTCGACCGAGTGCTCGAGGAATGCGAAGTAGCGCCTGAGGTTGACGTACTTCCACTCCGGATCCGAGCTCATCGTCCTTGCGCCCCAGACGAGATATCCGCGCCCCTCGAAGAACCGCAGGCAGTTGATGCCCTCCGGGTTGAGGACCTCCTGCTGGGCCTTGTTGATCGGCCGCTCGAAGCTGATCGCCAGATTGATCACCTCGTTCGCCGGCGCCTTGTATACGGCATGCTCGAAGTCGTTCCGCGCGTAGATGCCGGAGATGAAGCCGCTCGGTGGCATGTTCTTCTCCAGGTTGGTTATCGGATCGAGGATCCGCACCCACGGGTAGTAGAAAGCGGCCCAACTCGAGTCGTGCTGCGCCCGCATCGCCCGCGCCTGCGCGATCGTCAGGTCGTCGATCGGGTCGATCACCGCGATCCGGTAGACCATCTTCTGGGCGTGCGTGATCAGCCCGTTGATCACCGCCTGGGCCTGGTCGGGGTTCGCGGCGTACCCGGCGGTCGAGCCGGGGGCCGCGACGATCGAGATGTCGTCGAGATCCTCGAACGCAATCAGGCCGGTCTTCGTGTCATCCGCGCGGACGCTCCCTTCGTAGTCGGCATCGACCGGGCGGTTGCCATCCGTGCCACCCTCGAGCACGATGTCGGTCGACGGCAGGCCCGCATTCGGGCTGACCAGGGCGACCAGGTCGATCGCCTCTCCGAGCTTGTACAGAGCCGCAAGCCCGTTCCCGCTGGGCATCGCGAGCACGATCGGTGTTGGCGTGCCGGCCGGCGTCACCTCTGCGAAGACGCTGCCGATCGAATCGGGCGTCCCGTTCAGCCGGTGCATCGGATCCAGCGGGAGCCCGGTCCACGTCGTGGCCAGCGCGCCGGCGACGTTCGGCGCGACGGACACGCCGACGGTGATGATCTGGATTGTCGCGCCCGTCAGCGCCGGGTCACCCAGCTTGAGCTCGAGCGGTGCCCTGACCGGTGAAGCTGCCGTGAACGTCCAGCTTCGGTTGCCCGTCGCGGGATCGAGCCAGGACAGCGCCGAGGCGAACGTGTACTCGGTGTTGCCGTCAACGAAGCTCGCTTCGGAGGGCGGGCTTCCCAGCGACGGTGGGCTTTCGCGGCTGTCGATCCAGTCACCGGCCGGCGGCGAGCCGACCAACGGCCTACCGATCAGAACGACGTCTTGGTCGTTCAGTCCACGGACCTTCGGCACGCCCTGCTGCGAAGAGAGCACGTTCTGGCCCGCCTGGAGCGCGAACGTGACGTGCAGGTTCCCGGCCGCGCCGGGGTACCGAGCCGTCACCCCGATCCCGGGCGCGTTGCCGGTGGCACCGGTGGCCGCCGTCGCGTCGACAACGCCGGTATCCGGATCGGCGTGGCAGATCCGCTTGACGTAGAGCGTGCTGCCCCCCTCGAAGAAGAACGCCCGCACGGCGTGCCACATGAAGTTGTCCATCTCACCGGCATCGCTGAACTCGAGCGGCTGCCCGTCGCCGTAGATCTGCTCGTAGTCGCTGAGGCTCGTCAGCACGGCAAGCGGGTCGTACAGCGGTCCGTATCGCGTCGGCCCGACGAAGGCCGTCGTGGTGGTGCCGACGCCCTCGATCGACTTGGTCCGGTACGAGACTTCTTCGACATATACGCCGGGGGCCAGGTATTGGGGCATCGGCTCTCCTTAGGTGGGCACTACGAGGAGGACGGGCATGCTGCCGCTGCGCAGGATCAGCTCGCGGCCGAACACGAGGGTCTGGGCGGGAAGGGGCGACTCGGGCGAGACTGTGCTCAGCAGCGTCGCCGGAGGCTGCGTCAGGACCGCGCAGATGTCCGCTGCGGGGGCGGGATTCCTGGGGTCGCCGGTGGCGCCGGTCGCGTACCGCACCGAAAGCGTGACCGGCCAGGACTGGTCCGAGAGCGCCAGGCTGCCGGCCGGCGGCGAGCTCCCCAGCCAGCGTGGCTCGGGATACGGGCAGAGCAGGAGGACGCGTCCCTGCGCGTCGGCCACCCCGCGCCACGGCGCGTTCCCGACGCCGTCTATCTCGAGCACCGCCGACGCGGCGGGAACGTCGGCGACAACATCCCAGAGATCCGCGCGGACGGTGGCGAAGCCGGGGACGGTCGGCCGGCCCGGTGAGGAGAACAGCGGCATCGAAGTGGCGCCGACGCAAGCGGGCGCGAACAGGCCTTCGCAGGGAGGATCGGCGCTGAACCGGAACGGCAGGAACCGCTGGTCGAGGTCCACCACCTCGAACGTGAAGCTCGCTCGTGCCGGTGGCGACTGCCAGAACGCCCCCCCGGCCAGGCCGACGCTGGCCGCGTGAAGCCCGGGTAGGTCGTGGAACGCGAACACTCCGCTCGGATTGGTCAGCGCCGTGCGCCCGGACGCCGTCTCGGTCACCTGAATCCGGTCCGAGACCGGCCCGCCGCTGACCGGGTCCCAGAGGCGCACGCCCAGAAGTGCGGTGCGCGTCACGGTCTCCAGGATCCTGACGGTGGCGATCATGTCCGCACCTCGCCGTAGGTGAACTCGCGGGTCTGGACTGCTCCCGCGTCCTCGAGCGCGACCGTCGATCCGAGCTCGACCATGCGGGCGACGTAGGTGGCCGAAGGCTGCTCCTTGGTCTGCGCCACCTCCCAGATATAGGACATGTCCTGGACTGACACAGCCTCGAACACCAGCTCGACGGTCTCGTCAGGCCGGAACACGTCCGGCTCCGGGGCGTGCTGGTTGAGCACCCCGGCGGGCAGGATCGGCGTGTCCTCGAGCGTTCGAATCGCGTAGCCGAGCATCCGCTGCTGCCTGATCGCATCCGGGGCCCACGCGGTGACGAGAAAATGGGCGTCGAGCGGGATCGGTGGGCGGGACCGGCGGCCATCGGTCCCGAGCATCGGATTGAGGTTGCGGTTCGCGTTCACCGCGATCCGGTAGAAGTAGAGCGACAGCCCCAGCGACATCGGCGACTCGAAGCTCCCGGCCTGGTAGTGAGCGAACTCGACGCCGTCGAACTCGCCTCCGGTCGACGATGTCCGCAGCAGCCCGAGCACGGCGTCGCTCATCGCGGCGATCGCGGGGTACCGTGCCATGCTCAGATCAGACGCATCGGGCGCGCTGCGCGCCGGATCGCGGTGGCCATGTCGTCGGGTGAGACCGCGCCGAGCTCGATGTGATGAGGCCGTAACTGGTAGACATGGGCGATCCCCCGACTCGCCTCCAGTGCGAGCACACTGAGCCCTCTCTGTTCGGCCAGCAGAGGCAGGCAGTGAGCCGAGAGCTTGGTCTCCGGCAGACCGAGCACGACCACGTCGGGTGCGCTCGTCCGCGCGAGCTCGAGCAGCGCGTCCGGGCTGCTGGCTCCTTCGACCGCGCGCCCAACGACGACCATGTCCGGCTGTCGCGCGATCGCCTGCTCCAACAGATCAGCGACGAGTAGTGACAGGTCTGCAAGGACGATCCTGATCTGCTCAATGACAAGCTCCTCGGGTCGTCCGCGAGTTTCGCGGCTCCGACGCTCCGGCGGAATGGACCGGAGGGGCCCATTTGGATCCAGGTTGGCCTGGATCTTTAGGGTCGGCCGCCGCCCAGAGGACTAGATCCTTGGATCTAGGAATCCGCGTAATCGCGTAATCAGGTGCTTAATCACACATCAAAGGGCGAACAGGTGATACGAATTCTCCCTGGCGGTGGGTGGGCGAGCTGAGGCTCGTGCAAATCGAATGAGGGCCAGGTGGGAATGGTCGAAGGAACGGGAACGAGTCGCGTGCCAGTAGACGTGTATATCGTCGCCGCCGTACGCCTCTATCAGCAGGGACTCGCGTACGCGCTGTCCGCTGACCCGAGATTCCGAGTTGTTGGCGTTGCGGCGGACCACAACGAGGCTCGCGAGCGCTTGTCCCGGCTCCGTCCGCGGCCGAGAGTCGTACTGTTGGATATCGGAGGCGAGCACGGGCTGCGTGCCGCTCGAGAACTTCGCGATGCGTTGCCAGACGTCGCCCTGGTCGCGCTGTCCGTCGGGGACACAGAGCAAAACGTGATCGCCTGCGCCGAGACGGGGGTCGCAGGCTTGGTCACGACCGAGACCTCGCTCGACGGCCTGATGGCTACGGTTCTGTGCGTCGCCGAGGGTGGCACGCGATGCTCTTCGCGGGCGACCGCTGCGCTGATGCGCAGGGTGGCGCTGATGGCCGAGCGTCACCAACAAGAGCGCCCTCACGCTCGGCTGACTCCGCGCGAGCGCCAGATCGTGGAACTGATCGATCAGGGGCTGTCGAACAAGCAGATCGGACGGGAGCTCCAGATCGAGCTGGCGACGGTGAAGAACCACGTGCACTCAATCCTGGAGAAGCTCTGCGTGGAGCGGCGCGGCGCGGCCGCCGCAGCGATCCGGTGCCGGAGCGGCGCCGGCATCTGAGGACGCGAGTACCGCTCTGTTCTCCTCGCCGGCGAGCAGCGGCTGCCGGACTCTCGCCGCTGCCGGCTCGCCGATCACGGGGTCGAGGTTTCGACCGCGCGTGTGACCAGGTCGAGTACGAAACCGTCACGTGTCGGCGCGCTCGCGCAGGAGCAGAACTCGCCGGTGAACGTCGGATTCGGCTTAGCGCCCATATCTACGGTCAGCTTCATGTAGCCGAGCTCGAAGATCGGATCAACCACCAGCTCATAATTGCCAAAGGAGTGCGGCGCGGTCGGTAACCCAGTGCGCGGCGGTCGTGCAAGGTGACCGCCACTGCCGGCAACGACATATGGGATCGACACACCACCAACCGTCCTCGTGAACCGTTGGTACAGGTGGGCATGTCCCGAAAGCACCAGATCGGGCCATACGCCCGCTTGTTGGCACACTCCGTCGATATCATTAGCCATCACGGGCGAACTTCCATGCGTGCCGTCAAACGAAACCGGTGGATGGTGCACGGCGAGCACAATTGCACGTTTCATAGCTTCGCGATCGGCCTTGAGGCGTCCCAACTCCGAGCTGAGGAACGTCAACTGATCGTCCGGAAGCGCGAAATGACCCTTTTGCGACGAGATGACTCCAGGACTCTCAAGCACATTCGAGTAGAGGCCAATTATGGAGACGAACGGCGCGTCGAGCACGAAGTAGACGCCAGGCTGTGTCATCGTCGTTCGTGCGCTCGCGGGGGCGTCGGGGGAGGGGCCCGGCGAACTTGCGCAGAAGTTGCGCAAGAACGCCTGAAGCGTTGGCGCTGCCGGTGCATCTACGTTGGGCCCATATACAGCTCCGTCATGATTCCCAGCAATGGAGAAGATCGGCCGGTCGTATCGCCGAAACGGCTCGTAGAACTGATCGTAGAAGTACTGCCCCTCATCAAAGCTGTAGACGACATCGCCAAGGTGGAACAGAAACGCGGGCGCGGGCGAAGCGGTGCCTTGCACGTCGCGGGCCATCGCATCCGCGACACTTGCCTCGGGTCCGATCAGCGCGGTGCTTGAGGCCCCCGTATCGCCCACACTGTGGAAAGTGATCTGGCCAGATGCGGCGATCGGCTGCAGCAAATTGGGACCGAGTATCTGTGCAAGGTCGACGCGCGGCGGATCGGGGATCGAGCGCGGAAAAAGCTGAATCTGGTCTCGATGTACGGGGTAATACCCAGAATTGTAGTACTGAGCGTCTACGTTGGGGTCGTGGAAGGATTTCTCGTCTGGGCCTGGATCTGGGTCAGAGAACAGGCGAACGGGGTCGGCGAACAGGTGACCTCCGACAGAGTTACCGGATACATGCCCCACAAGGTTATCGACGTCGTTGGGGACGCTTGTGGCCGGCTCACGCTTCTTACTCGCTGGCATTCGAGTTCTCCTAACTCCGCGATTAGTTCTGAGTTTTGCGTCACTAGCCTTATCCTCGGTTTGCGGCGGCCACCTGATCGACAGCAGATGGCTTATCGGTGTCGATAGTATCGTTGCCACCGTCATGGGACTGCTCGTGTACGTCCGCCGATCGCTTCGGTGTAGTCAGCGTCGCTTGGGCGCCGCGCTCACCGAGATCGACTTTCGCCAGCCACGCTCGTGCCAGGCGCTGATTTGGACCTGCCGGTAGCCGGCCCAGCGTTGGATGGCCTCGCGTTGTACGGTGGGCGAGAGGTAGCCTGGGCCAGCGCGGCCCATTCTTCTGCTGACTCGTATGTAGCCGTCCAAGAGCGCGTATGTATCTCACGACCAACCAATTCCGCAACGGAAACCACATCGACGTCGACGGGACGATCTTCAAGATCCTCGAGTTCCAGCACGTAAAGCCCGGCAAGGGCGGCGCGTTCGTGCGCACCAAGCTGCGACGGGCGAGCGACGGCAATGTGATCGACCGGACCTTCCGCGCCGGCGAGAAGTTCCGCTCGGTGCGCACCGAGGTACGGCGGATGCAGTTCCTCTACCGCGATGGGACGGACGCTCATTTCATGGACACCGAGAGCTACGAGCAGCTGACGATTCCCGAGGGCACGCTCGCGGACGCGTTGCGGTGGATGAAGGAGTCAGACGAGGTCGAGCTGCTGTACATCGACGACGAGCCTGCGGATGTCCAGCTCCCGAGCGCGCTGGATCTGACGGTCGCCCAGACCGAGCCGGGGGTCCGTGGCGACACCGCCTCAGGCGGCGGCACCAAGCCGGCGGTGCTCGAGACCGGCGCCAGGATCCAGGTTCCCCTGTTCGTCAACATCGGGGATGCCGTCCGCGTGGACACGCGTTCGGGCGAATACATGTCCCGGGCCTGACGGGCGTGACGCTGTGAACGGCAGTGCGTAGAACCCAGCAGCGTCGCGCCGCGATCTGGGCCCTGTATCAGAGCGATCTGCTCGGCCGCCCCCTGGAGCAGACGTTCCCGCGTGACGTGCACTCGTTCACTCGCGCGCTGGCGCAGCTGGTGCGCGCGCGCCAGCCCGAGCTCGACGAGCTGATCTCGCATTACGCCACCGGCTGGTCGCTGGAGCGGATCGCGCCGCTCGAGCGTTCCATCCTGCGCGTGGGGCTGGTTGAGCTGCTGCACCCCGATGAGGTTCCCGGCGAGCAGGCGATTCCACCGGAGGGCGCGATCGACGAGGCAGTCGAGACCGCCAAGCGATTCTGTGGCACGGACGCTCCCGGATTCATCAACGGGATCCTGGGCGCGGTGCTGCGCGAGCGGGTAAGGGAAACGTAGGAACTTTGGGGCGCCGGGCGCCAAAGGGGCGACAATCAGAACATGCGATTGCTCGTCGTCGACGATGACCGCGCGCTGCGAGACGTGCTGCGCCGCGCGCTCACACTGGCTGGGTACGACGTCCGGCTGATCGACACGGGCGCCGGTGCACTGTCGGAGGTCGTGGCCAGCGTGCCCGATGCAGTGCTCCTCGATGTCGGCCTGCCCGACATCGATGGGCTGGAGGTCTGCCGGCTGCTGCGTCGCGAGGGCAACCGCGTGCCTGTACTGATGCTCACCGCGCGCGATGCGGTGTCCGATCGGATCGACGGGCTGGATGCGGGTGCCGATGACTACCTGGTCAAGCCGTTCGACATCGATGAGCTCAAGGCGCGCCTGCGTGCGCTGCTGCGACGCGCGGGGGCCGAGGGCGACGTCGATGGCGGCCTGTCGTTCGCTGAACTGAAGCTGGATCCCGCTCGTCATGGAGCGTCGGTCGGCGACCAGTTCGTCGAGCTCACACGGACCGAATATCAACTGCTCGAGCTGCTGATGCTCAACCCGCGTCGCGTGCTGCCTCACAGCCTGATCTACGACCGGGTGTGGGGATACGACTTCGGCCCGACCTCGAACGCGCTGCGCGTATACGTCGGCTATCTGCGGCGCAAGCTCGAAGACGCGGGCGCCCGCCCGCTGATCCACACCGTCCGGGGAGTGGGGTACGCGCTCCGCGAGCCGGCGGAGACCCGATGACCCAGGCCGGCGACCGACGGCGAGCGGAGCGGTGATCGGGAGGCAGTCTTGAGCCTGCGCGCGCGGCTGGCGATCGCGGCCGGGGTGGCGGTAGCGCTGGCGGTGATCGCGGTCGCGGTGTCGGCATACGCCGGCACGCGCTCCGAGCTTCGGGGGCAGGTCGACCAATCGCTGAACCGCCTGGCGGCTCCGATCCTGATGCGGGCCGGGGTGATTCATGGCCCGCCGGGCGGCCCGAGCCCCGGCGGCGCGGGCGCTCAGGGCCCGGGCGCCGTGGCGGGCCCGCAACCCGGCGCCGGCGGCGCCGGAGGCTCGACGCCCGGTCTCGGATCGAGCGACTGCGATGGCGGGCTTGGCCTGGACTACAGCCGCGGCGGCGGCTTCGGCAGCGCTCCGGGTTATGTCCAGCTGGTGCGGAGAAACGGCTCGATCTGCCAGGCCGACGGCGAGAGCACGCCGATCGCGGTCGACGCCCGGGTCAGGGCTCTCGCAGCGAGTGGCAGCGGCCACTACCTGGCCGACACGCACGCCGGCTCGACCCACCTGCGGGTGCTCGCGTACGGGGTCGGAGCGCGCGGCGCGCTTCAGGTCGCCCTGCCGCTGACCCAGATCGACGACGCGCTCTCCAGCCAGCTGCTGCTGCTGATCGCGATCGCCGCCGGGGGGATCGCGCTCGCGGCGCTGCTCGGGATCCTGGTCGCGCGTACGGCGCTGGCGCCGATCAGCCGGTTCACGCGTCAGACGGAGGCGATCGCCACCAATCCGGAGCTGATCGAGCAGGAGCGTCTGGAGGTCCAGGGCGGCGACGAGCTCGCCCGTCTGGCCCAGACCTTCAACCGCACGCTCGATGCGCTCGAGCGCTCGGTCCAGGCTCAGCGAAACCTGGTCGCCGACGCCTCACACGAGCTGCGCACGCCGATCGCGACGATCCGGGCCAACCTGCAGCTGATGCGCGACGAGGCGCTGCTGTCGGCCGAGGATCGCGCCGCGCTGCGTTCGGACGTGATCGAGGAGCTCGATGAGCTGACGGCGCTGGTCGCCGACGTCGTCGAGCTCGCCCGCGGTAGCAAGCCCAGCGGGGAGCCCGGCGACGTACGGCTCGATGCGATCGTGGCGGCAGCGCTGCAACGAATCCGCCGCCGCGCGCCGCAGCTGACCGTGGAGTCGAGCCTCGAGCCGACCCTGGTTCGCGGCGAAGGGGACCGGATTGCGCGCGCGGTCGCGAACCTGCTCGACAACGCGGCCAAGTGGAGCCCCAATGGCGGCGTGATCGAGCTCTCGTTGCGGGACGGGACGCTGACGGTTCGCGACCACGGGCCGGGCTTCCACGAGCAAGACCTCCCATTCGTGTTCGACCGCTTCCACCGAGCCCGAGATGCCCGCGCCAAGCCTGGCTCCGGTCTCGGGTTGGCGATCGTCCGCCAGGCCGCAGAGGCGCACGGCGGATTCGTTGCGGCCGGCAACGCGCCCGGTGGCGGCGCGCTGATGCGGATCGGCTTCGGTCCGCGACTGGAGCTCGACGAGACAGATTCGCACGCCTCGCAGCCGCCTGCGCCGGCCAGCGCGTAGTGCATCCGTCCAGGTTTGCCGCCGGCGCTGGCGTTGCCGGTGGCCGTGCCGACCCTTTCAGTTGGGGTGTGCCGGAGCGTTCCCCGAGTGGGTTAGCCTCGCCTGGCGCACCCGCCACCGGCACACCCCATCTTTCTTCGCGCCGCGGGCGGCGCGTTTCCGCGCCGCCCGCCGGCATTCGTACCCGACGGCTACAGCTTGGCGGCGAACACTCGGGCGAGCTTCTGATAACCCGTGGCGGTGGCGTGGATGTTTGGCCCGCGCGGCGCGGGGGCGCACATCCATGTGAACTTGCAGATCTGGGCCACCGCGAGCGGCACCGTCCCGTGGCCAGCGAGCGTC
>Ga0209839_10000446_pt1 | contig 21010 bp, 20 predicted proteins | sample OrgsoiDNA2013050_FD_185800 | JGI IMG/M metagenome (GOLD analysis project Ga0209839, IMG submission 185800) | Permafrost soil microbial communities from the Arctic, to analyse light accelerated degradation of dissolved organic matter (DOM) -... | ecosystem: Environmental > Terrestrial > Soil >... | reverse complement strand
GAAAAACCGTCGCCCATGCCATAGTCAATCGCAATGTTGGTTCGGTCCTTTTTATTCATCTTAATACGAAGTCCAAAACCATATCCGGGTGCAATACTATTTAAAACTTTTTGTTCTGTGAACGGGTTGCTGGCCGTGGTGCAGTTTACAAAAACGACGCCTCCGAACAAGCCATCCCTGGAAAGCCGGAACCGGTATTCCGATTCTCCGTACAACATATTTTCACCGCGGAACCTACCCTGGATATATCCCCTTCCCGACCGGTTATAGGTATCCCAGGTGATGGCAGGCAGGGCCAGATAGGGTACATGACCTGAAGTAACCAGGACACCCCAGAACCAAAATGCGATCAGATTTCTCGGAACGGATTTGCTTACGCCGATATAATTTCTCCATTCATAATATAGCATCGTGCTGCTTTGCGTGCTGCCAAAAGCTACCGGGTTTACGCGGAAAGCAAGATTTAAATAATTGCCGGTAAAGGGGCTTACCGGATTATCCCGGCTATCGTGAATGATCTGGAACGATAAACCGTTGGTAGAATAATGGGCCGTATCAAAGCCGAAGGATCTGGAATAAACATAGTGGGACGTTAAATGCTGATTTGGCGTATCGAGTATTAAAGACTGATCCTTGATGTTAAAATCAACATCTATCATCAGACCCAGTCCCGCATACCAGTGATTGGCGATCCGCCTGGAAACCGTTTCATATAAACGAATATAATTAAAGCGCATGGGCTGTTCCGAGTCGGTTTTTGCAACATCTGAGCCATTCAAACTAAAAGTATAGGCCTGACCCTGGAGTCCATAAATTCCTAAACCATAGGTTGACTGCGCGAAAAATAATAACCGGTTGTCTCCGGATACAAACCATTTATTTTCTTTGAGGTAAAGATCAAATCTAAAATTTAACAGGATCTGTTTTTTTGAAGTAAAAGATGCGTTCAAAAGCGCCGTGGATAGCCGGGTTGTTTTCGGATTTCCCAGAAATTCCGTTATACTAACCGCCCCTCCGATTACAAAACCATTGGCAGGACTATATCCCAGGATGGGTAGTAAGGAAAGGTTTTTCACGCGTTCCTGCGGCGTGTCGCTACTAACTTTTATTGGTTTTCCCGTCCATTTTCGAATAATATCAAAAATGTCAATTTGTTTGGTGAAGTTCAGCGAATCCGGCAGGGGCGATTTATTCTGCCCGTATCCGGGCGAATGAATCAATAGTAAAAGGAATAAGCCCGATGAGAAAAGGCGTATAATTTTATTTTCTTTAAAACGCTTGTTTAATTTAATTGTAAATCTCAACGCTGTTTGGTAAATAGTAAATTCTACAAGGATGAATTGGATTACTCCTAGAAATTAAATCCAATCCTGACCTGCGGCCCATATTCGTCCATATCGTACAAAAACCGGTCTGTTCCACTGCCCTTATTATAATCCATTGAAATAATACGATACCCTATGCCGAGTTGTAATAATCTGGATGCACGATAACCGATATCGGGTTGTAACTGCCAGGCAAACTGTGACCCGATTCCAAAACCGCCAATGTCGGCTCTTACTGAAAGCAGCCATTTATTATTGACCCAGGTTTTTAGGCGGGTAACAATTAACGGATCTACCCAGGTATTGCTTTTTTGGTCGCTCCCACTTTTAGTTGCACCACCCGTGGGTGGAATATAATTTATGTTTACTCCCGCTGTTATGTTATTTATCCTGGCGCCAACACCTGCTTCCAGCCATGGATTCAATCTGTACAGGCCTTCCAGTTCCCACCAGAATTGTTTCAGATTGGCTGTTCCACTGAGAACGCCATATTTACCGGATGCATCCTGGGAAAGGGAAGCATAAAACAGATCAGACGTAAATGCGAATCGATCATTATGAACTTCCGCATACAACATCCCGCCAATCTTCAGGTAACTGAAGACCTTACCTGCCGGCACACAAACAAAAGTGTTCGGCAGATTTCCAATGCCTGTGGTGCCACTCATGCTGGTGAACATGATATAAGGTTCTAAAAACAATTGGTATTTATGGGTAGAATCGCTGGTTTGCGCATCCAGGCGGACAGTTGCCATCAAACCAATCGATATAAAAATAAAGTTCCTGATCATTTTCAACGCACCGTGCAATCTGAATCTCATAAATTTAAATTTTGGCTGACAAAATAGTCTGCGTCTCACTGAACGGCAGACCAAGATTCTCTAATATAAATAAATTATCCCAGTATGCTATTGCTGTTTATCGATCAGGTCCCAAAGTCTGGACAGGTCAGGATTGAGAATAATGTCCGTTCTTCTGTTCTTCGCTCTTCCTTCCGCAGTCGAATTGTCCGCCACCGGATCATATTTCCCTCTTCCGGCTGATGTAACGCGGTCCATGGTTACCAGGTATTGATCGCGCAACACACGAACGACATTGTTGGCTCGCTCTGTGCTCAGGGACCAGTTATCGGTATATCCCTTGGTTACTTTGATTGAATCTGTATTGCCGATTACATAAATCTTCAGATTCGGATTGTCGTTTAATACCTGAGCCACAACGGCCAAAGCTTCCTGTCCATTTTTCCCCAATTTCGCGCTGCCCGGGTTGAATAATAATTCATCCTGCATGGATATATAAACCAGGCCATTTTTATAAGTGACATCCACACCTGCATTGGCAAACTGAACGAGTGCCGCTGCCGCTTTCCTGCGAATTTCTTTCATAGATATTCCATTTGCTTCCATGGCCTGATTCAATTCTTCCATTCTCCTGGCAACAGCCTCTTTTGCCTTTTTACAATCGGATGCTTCCAGCATCGCAACATCATTTTGATTTTTCAGCTGTGCAATTTGTGCATGGCTTGCGGTCACTGAACCATTCAGCTGATTCACCTGTCCGTTGAGCTGCTTAACCTGTACGTTCAATTGGCCAACCACATTACCAAGACTGTCAACCCTGGCCCTGGTGCTGATTAACTCCTTATTGGGTCCACAGGAGTTTAAAAAAAATACTGTCAGTAAAAAAAACCCATTGATGACCTGCCGCATGACGTAGTAATTAATAGTTTTTCGCCCGATGGCTGAGATTAGAAAATAGTTTACTTAGGAAAAATCAGAACCAGTTGGGCACGCCAGCCAAAATCGGCTTTATTGGGGCCGGAAATCGGAATCTGCGGACCTACTGCCAGCTGTATGATTTGTTTTCCGAATTTCGTAATACCCGATAAGGGCAAAGTGATTGTCGACACATTTGTTTTTGACTCCCAGTCCTGTGTTATCGATCCGACGATACCAATGCCTGCGCCACTTTTCCAGTTATAGGTAAAAAAAGGTTGTACAAACAACTGGCTTATATCCGGGCGGTCGGATTGACCGGCTACGGACCATATCTGATTCAACAGTGCACCATAAGTAAAACCATTCGCCTGCTTTAAGATTACTGCGGTCGGCCCGATTCCAAATTTGCCCGTGCCGAGATATGTATTTGTAGCGGTGGGGATTAAAAAAGCGGGACCTACTCCCCAGGTCAGGCCGTTCTTTGTATGGGACGGGGAAAGAAAGGCGCTGACCGTAGCGTCACTCAATCCGGATTGCGAAGTGTTTTCGCCTGTAATATCATATTGGGTTGCAATGGGTATGATATACCGGGTTATCAGATTTAAGTTCTCCGTTAATGTAAATGGTATAACGGGTTGAAAATTCATGATATTTTGCGTGCCTTTCAATGGCCCAATGCCATAAAAAGTATTATTCTGGAAGGGTACGCTGATCAGGCTGGCAATTGGATTAGCCAGTTTTTTGGCCAGTTCAGCAGCCTCATTTGCGGGAGGCGCATTAGGTTTTTCCGCTTCCTGGGCCAATAAAAGACAGGGTGAAAAAAAAAGTATTATACAGGTTATCCTGCCTGCATTTTTTTTTATCCACTTCATTAATTAATTTTTATGCTATGTTAAATTGCAATCAGAATCCGGATCACCCGCAAAGAAAGGAACTGGAAATGCGAGCAATGGGTACATGTGGATTCAAATTTACCCATCCCACTACGGGGAAACTAATTTAAGTACATTTAACCGTAAAACCGAAGACCGGGCAGGATCTGCTTTTCCTGTTTATGCCCGGACCGCATTCAAGTCGTTCCGCAGCTTATTAAAAATAAATGCAACTTGCAATAAAAGAGGAATGAATCTTTTTAAACCGGCGCGTTTGGTATTAAATATGTTTTGCACAGCATGCATCAGCATCTATTCATCCCAGGCGCAGACCGGATTTAAAATTTACCTGATTGGAGACGCCGGAGACCATGTGGAATCCGGGGGAACATTGGCAAGCCTTCAGAAGGAATTGATCAATAACCCAAACAGCGCAGTTATTTTCTTAGGGGACAACAGTTATAAGGACATTCTATGGGGACTCATTCCATTTGGGTTCAAAGGATTTGACAGCACCCGGAATACAATAGAAAAAATCAAATCCCAACTTAGCATATTGGATAACTATCACGGTTCAGTTTTTTTTATACCGGGTAATCATGACTGGTGGAACCGAACGACTTATAAGAGTGGCAAACAAAAACTGGCCATGGAAGAGTCTTTCATTACACAGAATTTAAAACAGAATATACATATCGCCAATCCGGACAAAACATTCCTGCCCGAAAATGGAGATTACGGTCCGGAATATGTCGAATTGAATAACCGATCCATCCGGATAATCTTTATTGATACTTATCGTATCGTTCAGACAGGAATAAAAAAAAACAAAATTCCGGATCAGGAAAAATCATTTTATGAACGGCTGGAGGCTGTTATCCATGAAGGATATTTACTGAAAGAAAAAATTATGGTGGTCGCTCATCATCCGGTGTATGCGGCGGGACCTTTTAACCGGCCTTTACACCATCCCTACCTGTTTGGTCGCATCAAGGCATCCAACTCCAGTTTCCCTTCCTACCGGGTTATGGCAGCCAGGATAAATGCCATTCTCAGTCATTACCCGGGCATCTATTATGCGAGCGGACATGTACACGCGCTTCAGTATTTTCATTTAAAGGACAGTGTTCATTATATCATCAGCGGAGCGGGAAGCAAGGAAAAAATATTAGCCGTAAAGGATATAAACAAATACAACGCAGCACTATCCCCGGAAGATTACCTGGAATGGAATTCCGGAGGCTTTTTTGAACTGGAGTTTAATGCAGATACGACGCACACTACACTATATTACAATAACGGGTCTCAAAAATGTTTACTTAACTAGGAGGACTATGATAGATAGGTCATCTACTCTTATTTTACCGAATCTGCATTTTCAATAACCATTAATAATTCCTTTTCCAGTTCTTTTACAATGTCTCCGTATTCGACCAATGCGAGCTGCTTTTCTGTAATCTCAGTTTCAAAGTCATGAATCATTTTTGAACAAAGAAATAAGTCGGCGCATAGGGATTTGAAATCATTATCCTTTCTGTATAAATCTTCTATTGTGCATTGATGCCCTGGAAATTTAGTTTTCACCAGGCTAAGTTCGGTTTGAAGCGTATTCATGACAGGTTGAATTGAGGATAGCTGTGTGTCAGGGGCAAATTCAAGATAACCCATTGCTTGTAACCCTATTATTCTTATTTTCGAACAGGGAATCCGTCCCTCGTTCACTCAAGGTACTCTATTGCAAATGCAAACGTTGGTTAATCAGGTATTTAACTGTAAAACACTATCCAATGAGTACCAAAATTATATCCGAAACAGCCGGTTTATTTACCGAAGAACTTGTTCTCAATCAACTTAAGAAAATATTTCTTTGTCCTGCTTTTTCCGTTTCCGATATTCTTCGCCGCTTCCTGACCTATATTACTGAAGAGACCCTAAAAGGCAGATCCAATACAATTAAGGAATATACCATTGCGGTTAATGTGCTGAACAAACCCATTAGTTTCAAGCCGCAGCATGACGCTATTGTAAGAATACACGCGGGCAGGCTTCGGCGCGCGCTGAATTATTATTATAAAGAACAAGGCAACAGTGATCCTATCGAAATATCTGTTCCAAAAGGAAGTTATATTCCGGTATTTGGAGAAATGTCGGAGTTCGAATTGAAACAGGAACCGGACCCGGTTTTGATCCCGAAGAAAAATCTTTCAGATGCGGTCACCATTGCGATAATGCCCTTCAGAACTTTTGAAACGGATATTTCCCGTCAGGCGTTTGCCGACAGCCTGGGCCAGCAGTTAAGCGCGGAATTCGGGCGGTTTTCAGATTTCTCCGTAATCTCCTATTATACTACCCAACAACTTACTTCAAGAAATAAGGAGATTCAGGATGTCGCTTCTCATTTTGGCGCTCAATATGTCATTACAGGAACGGTTCAGTTTGAACCCCGGAGGTTGCGGGTTGCCGTTCAACTTACGGCTACGGAAACGGGGGCTCAGATATGGACCGAATTATATTCCCGTAATTTCAGTCCCTCTAATTTATTTGAAGTTGCTGACGATATCATTACCTGTGTTATTGCAGTTTTAGCAGATTTTAATGGAATGATCATACAACAGGTGATAAAGGGACAGGCAAAATGCAAATCCGGTAAATCCGGTTCAACCATGCTTTCCTGGTATTATGATTTTTATTCCAGGTTTAATTTGGAAGCATTTAAAAAAGCATATGCCGCTATGGAATCTGCAGTCGAACAGGATCCATCGAACGAAATCGCCTGGGCTTTTTTAGGCGAGCTTTCCCTCCTGGCATTTTTATTTAACCAGTCTACCAGGGAAAATCCCCTGATCCTTGGTTTGAGATGCGCCAGGACTTCTTTAAAAATAAATCCGCTGAGCGTGCAGGGTCATATTACCTTAGGCTTGGCAAATATTTTCCTCAATAACAAACAGGATGCCGTGGATGCCCTGGAATACGCACTCCAACTGAATCCGAATGCTTCCGGGTTCAAAGGGGTTATTGGTTGCCTGATGATTGCCGTTGGAGAATACAACCGGGGTATTGGGTTGATTAGAAAATCAATTGAACTGAATAAATCCTTTCCTTCTTTCTTTAGCCTGTTTATCGGTATTTATCATTTCAAATTAAGAGAATACCCCATGGCTTATCAGCAGGTAGAAAGAATGGGGTTGCCCGACCTTATCTTAATTAAAATATTGCGGATCTCCATATTATCGGAAATGGGAAGGACGGCCGAAGCAGATGAATTGATGGAGACATTAAAGGTAAATCCACTGAATAAAACATGGATTTCGAAAGAATATATCAGCCGGCTTTTCATTGATCAGAGTCTGGTCGAACAATTATATAAGGGGTTAAAATCCGCCAATATCGCCTTATTAACAGTTGCCTGATCCCATCCCCGGCTCGATACCTGCCGGTTTGGTTTATCGGTTAAATAGGACCAGGAGCTCATATTCACTAAAGATTAAATTATATTGCGCTTAATAACCAAAGATTCTTAACGCAGCTGCTTTTCAATGAGGCATCCGCCGAACGGTATAAAGCCGCTATTGTTACAGATTCATGAGAATCCGGCCCACCCTGATTTCAAAGAATAAAAAAAAGACATTTGTGAATACATCCAACAATCATATAAAACGCAGGGCTACCGTTTTTTTCAGCTTGCTTATGTGCTGCCTGCTTAGTTTTGGTCAGAAGAGTAAGGTAGATACATTTAATATTAATTCAGCCAGTTTTATGTTGCCAAGGCCACTACCGACTGGTCATTATTCATCCTGCATTTCTGTACTCTATGTGGTTACACCCAGGGATTGGACCGATGACATCATCACGGCGCCTATGTTTTCTTATCAGGCAAAATATACCCTGCCAAAAGGATTTAATCTCCAGGGCGGCCTGACAAGTCTGATAATTTCCAACCGCATCAATCTGGGTCCATTCTGGAATTATAGGATCAATGATAACTACGTAGGAATAGGCTGGCAGGTAGCGTGGAACTATGGCGTCCTGAACCAGTTTGGATTTGCAACCAGCTTATCCGGATGGGAGCAACAGCCATCTATTTCATTCGGTCATATGTTCACTCACACCGCCGTTACTGTAAGAGCAGATCTTTACTGGACAAATGCTTTTTATATAAGTGAAGATAAACATACAATACCCTATACGAATAGCTTTATCAACGGGTATAGTTTTTCAGCCAGTTTCGAACAGAAATTATATAAAAACAGGGCTATGACGCTGGGGCTCAAAATGGATTATATCCAATACCATATTATCGCGTGGCCCGCTTTTCCGGTGAACGGGAAGAGGTATTGGGTGCCTGAGTTCCAGGTTGGATTAAATTTATAACTGAAATAAAAAATACTATGACTTTGCGAAATTCATATAAATATTTAACCGCCCTCATAATCTTTTTTTCCTGTTCAAAGAACCAGATCACTCCTCCGCCTGTGGTCGACATCAGTAATGTAACTTTTGTTTCCAATACGCCCATGAAGAAAATGGAGGGCATTTATACCTTGAATTCAGGCGTTACTAATTTGGGAACACAGTTCGTCTGCAAAACTTCCAAACATAAGGTTTCTTTTTTCGGTAATACTTCCGGCATTTTTATGATTTTGGAGTACGGGTTAGATGCCACGGATGGTTCATTGAAATTTTCTGGTTTTTGGAGATATTCAGAAAATGCGAATCAGGGATTGGTAAACTTCAGTATTCCAAAAGCGGAGGCGACTGCATTTCTCAATACAGGGGACGTGAGTACGCTGACCTTAGACGGAAATGTGATTAACGGGAAAGGGGTTTCCTCCCCGATCAGTCTGAAGTTTTCCAACCATTTTTCATCCTTTGCGACAAACGCACAATTTGAAATTTATTCTCATCATGGTGTGCAAACTACAGCCAACCCGCCCTTTGCTCAAAATTCAATAAATGGGGTACTGAATGATGAAGACTATGGTGTAAACGGTTTGGAATTTGATGTTCAGCTCACGCTGGACAAGGTACCCATCATGATGCATGATGGAAATATTGATATCCGGCTGACGCAGAAAAGCCCCATCTCCGGTGATTACAATCAATATCGGTTTAGTTTTCTGGAAGATTACATCCGATTAGTGGATGGGCAAAAAATTCCTTCTCTGGATGAATGTCTGACTGATTTCATTGATTCCACCACCATGACTTATTTCTGGATGGATATTAAAGGGGATGACAGTGTTTTCGAGGCGCTCGAGCCGGTGGTATTAAAGGCACAGGCACACGCAAAAGCCGTAGGCAGGACTGTGGTTATTTATGCCGACATGCCTTCCAATACGGTTATCGGTCAATTTCAATCCTATCCCCCCTATCGCGCAAATCCCGAATTGCTAACCATGTGTGAGCTGACATATCAGGATGTAGTGGACAACGGCAGTACCCGCTGGGGACCCCGGTATTCAAGAGGATTATTATTAAGTGATGTCGCTACAGCCCATGCCGCGGGTATTAAGGTGATCAGCTGGACATTAAACGACAAGGCACTGATTGAAAATTATATTGAAAACGGACAGTTTGATGGTTTCATATCAGATTATCCCTGTTATGTAGTGTATGATTTTTATACAAAGAAGTAACGTGAACATTCTTTTTTCTGCCCAATAATACCATATCATGCGAATTCACAGATTGATACTATTTGCTTGTACCTGTCTCCTGGTTTGCCAATCCATGGCTCAGTCTGATCAGCCGGAGAAATATCGGAAATTCGCCGTATACGCTGGTGCTGGTCCCAGCTATTTTTTTAATAACCTGCTTTTATTCAAGAATTCTGTCAATACGTTTAATTATGCCATTTCAGCAAGGGTAATGTGGGAACCCGAGCATTCCTTTTTAAGCCTTGGAATTGAAACGGGCTATTTCCGTTTATATAGTGTAAGCAGTACGCTGGTTGATTCTGCAAGCGGCGCTCAATCCAATGCACATGTAACAAACTCTTCTGTTCCTATACAGTTTGTCGTTTCTATGAAGTTCTCAAAAAAAATATACGCAGACTGGGCCATGGGACAGTCAATAACATTTAATAAGGTTACTGCTTCAGGATTCAATACCAATCACGACGCTACCACCTGGTCTCTCGCGGACTTTACTGCTACAGTGGGTTATCGTTTTATACAAAAACCCAGGATTTCCTATGCTGCTGAAATCAAAGGTTTTTACTCGTCCAGTTATTCAAATGGCACCGTTGCCGTACTTTTCATTGTAGGGTACAGACTGTAAAAACTTCTATAAAACCTGCCCCGCCTTTCAGGGTGAGCCTTTTCTTTCATCCTGATTATTAATTCAGAATCATTGAAATGTAGTCCTGTAGATGACTGCGCATAAACGGGCATTACCGGCAGCTATGATCAAATAAAAATAATAAAGGGAGACCGCAGCTCCCTTTATTATTCACTGGTATTTTCTTTACAATTTATTTTGCCGCCATTCCGGGAGGAAAGCTGGCCATTATTTTTGCAACAATTGGCGGGATCGTTTGGTCAGGATTCTTTGACGGAGCGTCGATATCCTGATTGCCGATTCCTTCCCAAAGCAATTTTTGAGTACCTGCATGGACTACTTCAACGATTAATGAACCGGCCGTGTAATTCTGTACGTTGACGGTGGTCTGCATATTTCCGCCGCCCCAGGCATAAGGCCTGTATCCACCGCCGTAGCCGTATGAATTTGCAACAATTTCTTTCTGATTCTTTAAAATACTGGTAATGTTTACCAGCAGGTCAGGCGTTTCGGAAGGAGTAAATCCTTTGGCGATCATCTGAGCCTGAACAGCATTAATTATACGCGTTTGATTAAGCTGGCTGAGTGCCTGATATTGTTGTTCAAGCTTTACGATTTTGAACGTATGGAACTGGCTGAAGTTTGCACTATGATCGTAGTCATTCGTTACGGTTAGCGTAGGCCCGCATGAAGTAAAAAATATCAAGGTGGATAAAAAGGCTGCAGACAAAATGATCGCTTTTTTCATAATAGTTGTTTTATAAGAAATAAGTTTTGATTGAATATTTATATTTTAGCTTCCAGATCCACGACACTTACTGATTAAAGTTAGTTAAGCAGGATCAATAACACAGTAGTTTTTAGTCATGGGCACTGAATTTAACCGTTAAATGAAAAATACTTCATGAGAAGACGTATACCGAAAGTAATTCTTTTTAGCGCCTTCGTTATAAGCTCAAAGATGCTTGTCGCCCAGGACTCCACACAAAAGGAAATCTGGCCTGAATTGGACGTCTATTACCGGATTAATGAGAAATTCCGGTTATACGGATTGATCTCGGGAACCAGATCAAATTCCGAGTATACGGATGGAACGGCATCCATTTTCCTTGATTATTTCATGTTGCCCTGGCTAAGGGGTAAAAGAAATGATACGGAGTTAAGTGATACGGCCAGGGGATATTTTATTTGGTTCAGGGCCGGTTATTCCTATTCTGATGCCCCTCCCGGCGATAAGAAAAAAGTCGTCAACCTGATAGAAACGGAAACGAATAGCAACTTCCATTTACCGGAGGACATTGTTCTTATTGATAGAAACCGTTTGGACTGGCGCTGGGTGAACGGATTATTTCAACCCATTTACAGGCCCCGGCTCAAATTCGTCAGGAATTTTAAAACCGATTATCTGACTTTTAATGCCTATTTATGGTCCGAATACTTTTTTTATCTGAATGATAATACCCAAAACAGGCTGCGGATCTGTTTCGGAACCGAAATCAAGGTTTTGAAAACCATGGACTTTGAATTGTATTTACTGCACCAGTTCCAAAATAAACAATACGTGGAACCCTTAAATGCTGTTGGGATTCAACTGAATTTTTATTTTAAGTCAAAACAATACAAAAAATCTCTGGAGCAAAAAGAGCCGTAATTCTTTGGCCCTGATCCTAAATTTTATTTATTGAAGCTTTTTAGCATAATTCGTATTGGAGATCATCAGCTTCATATTTTTGGCCGGCAGGTCCAGTTCACCGTTATTGATTGCGGTCAGTCCGTTGCTGAAGGTCTTATAATTAAGGGTGCCCGCAATAGCATCTCCATTTGTTATGGTTGATTTAAAACTCTGACTGATATACGCCAGAGTTCCTTTGGTAACATTCATTGTCAGCTGGTCATTGGGTTTATTTACGTTGCTGCCGACGATAGTAATGGTATTACCGGATTGAGAGATGCCGCCGTTATCAAAAAAATCAACCATTTTCCCCTTTGATAAATACAAATATCCCATGCTGACGGTAACGGCGTCATCCACGTAAGTTTTCATCTCTTCCATTTTCTTCTTGGCAATATTTCCACGAATTCCTCCGGGAGGTTTAGACGCAGGCGTAGAAGAAACAGCTGTGGTAACAACTTTTCCGTCCGCGCCTATGGCGAGCGAGCTGACGGAAGTAACCTTTAATTCGCCGCCGACAAATACCTGTACGGTTCTGTTCCATACATAACCGGCAAGTTGGGTACGATTCGCTGCAGCCGCGGCGGAGACCTGCAGGCTCAGACTTGTTTTATTTGCCTGTGCTGAAACGCTTTGGATCATTGCGATGATCAACCCGCAAAAAATAATTGTTTTTTTCATTATGTTGTTGTTTTGGATTGAATTGGGGAAACGATATATGATACAAAGAAATTCAATAATAGCAAGTATTTCAATAAAAGTTACATCCAATAAATGGAAATGAATCGTTTATCGGTTAAATGGAGGATCAATTAACTGATTTACGGTTTAATAGGGTAAATTTGAAACACGGGTTCCGACTTATTATTTACTGAGAAGTTTATCCAAAATCCGATCAGCATTCAATTGCTCCACGCCATTTCATTTTAGTTATTCTCTTTGTATGCGTAGATATATTAATATTATTTTAATTATTGTTTTCTCTGTATCCGCAAGTTTGTCCTACGCCCAGCAACTCTGGCCGAAGGCAATCATATCCAATGAGGCATCGATTAAAATTTATCAGCCACAAGTTGAAAGTTATAGCGGGGGCATCGTCAAAGCCCGGGCTGCTTTTTCAGTTCTGGCAAAAGGCAAGACGGATCCTGTTTTCGGGGCACTCTGGGTAAACGCTACATTACAAACGGACCGGGCCAAACGTTCGGCTGTTTTGGAAAAAATAAAGGTGCTTGAAATAAAATTTGCCGGGGATACCAATATCCAAAATGTAGAAAAGCTGAAAACACTTTTGGCAAAGGAAATTCCCAAATGGGATATGGTGATATCCCTGGATCAGTTGGAGGCATCCATGGAAGAAAACGGAAGTAACAATACGGCCTCTTCTGAAAACCTGTCAACTACCCCGCCGAAAATTATTTATTCAAATAAACCCTCCACCCTGGTTCTCATTGATGGCGAGCCGAAACTAAAAGAGAATAAGGAAATGGATGTGGAGATGGTTATGAATACGGCGTTTACCATAGCAAAAATAAAAGACATTTATTATTTAAACGGAGGTAATAAATGGTATAGTGCCAGGGATATTCAGGGGCCCTGGAAATATCAGAAATCAATCCCGAAATCATTGGATAAATTAGATAAGGCCATCAAAGAAAATGATAAAAAGGAAATGGATAAAGCGGCTGCAGACAGTGCTGCCAGCGTGACTCCTGAAATCATTGTAAGTACGGAACCGGCTGAGTTAATTCAGTCAAACGGAGAAGCGGATTTTTCACCCATCAAGGAAACGAATTTGCTTTATATGACAAACACGAATAATGACGTGTTTATGTATATCAAAGATCAGCAGTATTATGTGCTGTTGTCCGGCAGATGGTATAAATCAGCCGTTCTTAAAGGGCCGTGGGCATTTGTTGCGTCAGATAAATTGCCTGCTGATTTTGCTAAAATACCCGTGAATTCAGAAAAAGATGATGTTTTATCAAGTGTTGCCGGAACGGAACAAGCGCAGGATGCAGTGATGGATGCACAGATTCCACAAACTGCAAAGGTGGATAGAAAGACGGCGACCGTCAAAGTCAATTACGACGGGGAGCCAAAATTTGTTGTTATCGACGGAACCAATATGCAGTATGCTGTCAATACCAGTTCCACTGTGTTGTTATCCGGTAAAACGTATTACTGTGTGGAAAATGGGATTTGGTTTGAGGCAATCAGCCCGAAAGGACCGTGGACAGTTTCTACCAGCAGACCCGCAGATGTAAATAAAATTCCCGCGACAGTACCCGTTTACAATGTCAAATATGTATATGTGTACGAAGTGACTCCACAATATGTGTACGTAGGTTATACACCGGGTTATATGGGTTGTTATGTATATGGAGGCACGGTAATATACGGAACGGGTTATTATTATAATCCCTGGTACGGGCCCTATTATTATCCCAGGCCGGTAACCTATGGATTTAGTGTGCGCTACAATCCGTATTATGGTTGGGGCGTAGGATTTCATTATAGCGCCGGCTGGTTTAGTTATAGTGTTTACAGGGGGGGATATCATGGAGGATATTGGGGACCGCCGATGTACCGGCCACCTTACTATCACAGGCCGGGATATCCTCCATACTATCGTCCGCCTTACTATCCGCGACCAGGCTACAGACCACCGGTTGCCACCCCTTATTACAGGGGAGGAAATTATAATACCGCAATCAATAATAATATGTACAGAAACAATAAAGGCGTTCACACCAATGACCTTGTTCGTCCGATGCCTTCTGCGAAACCTTCTACCCTGCCGGCTACGCGACCAACTACAGGAAATCCGAACAACCGGTTGCCATCCACGCAACCGGCAACACGCCCGACAACAGGAGACCCGAACAACCGGTTGCCATCCACACAACCGGCAACACGCCCGACTACGGGATCTCCCAATAACCGCCTCCCCTCAACTCAACCAACCGCAGGGAATAATAATGTTATTTCGGACAAGCAGGGAAATGTCTTTCAGAAAGATGGAAATGCCTGGCAGCAGAAGACGGGGAACGGATGGCAGAATGTAAATCAAAATAATCGTCAGGCTGAAGTCAACAGGCTTAACCAGCAGCAGCAATCAATGGACAGAGGGAATCAAAGAACTAACAATTTCAATCAATCCAAGCAGGCAGCGCCCAGTCAGCGTTCTACCCAGCGTAGCGCGCCGGCTGGAGGCAAGAGATAAAAAAGGCCTAAAAAAAGAGTACGAAAATATTATTTTCCGGGAATTTAAAACTATACTATGAGCCTTGTTGACAACACGTTTTCCGAACCGCATAAGAAACCTTTAAAAATCTTCTGTGCACTGTTTGTCCTGATACTATTTTCTGTTAATCTGAATGCCCAGGTTAAGGATTCAGCGAAGGTTAAACAGGAAAAGGAATATAAGAACGTCATCAAAATAAACCTGACCAGCTTTATTTTATATACGAATGGTTTGCAACTAAACTACGAGAGAATATTGTCCAAGAAAAGAAGCATTACCCTGTTTGGCGGTGTTATTCAGTTTCCGATTCCCTCTTCTATCGCCAATAGTTCCATTTCATTAAGCAGCAACAAACAAAAAAGCGGCTATTCGCTGGGGTCAGAGTATCGTTTTTATCTGACCAGGGAAAATAAAGACCCCATACCCCATGGTGTTTACCTGGCGCCGTTTATAAGTTTTTATCATTTTAATAATGCCCGGGCCGGGCGGGATACCCTGAATGGCGACTATCTTACGCTGAACACGTCTGTTAATTTCTTTAATGTTGGCGGAGAACTGGGCTATCAGTTCGTTATAAAGAAAAGATTTGTCATCGATTGTGTAATGTTTGGACCGGCCCTGTCCAGTTATTATTTCAATGTCAAACTGTCTGGAAGTACCGCAGCTGATCAAAGTGAACAACTTCAGGCTATACTGGAGGCTTTGAAAGACAAATTCCCGCTTTTAAAAGACTTGTCCAGCAGTGAGGGGGTAAGCAAAAATGGAATTTCAAATTTCTGGAGTCTGGGATTCCGGTATGCCATTCATATCGGTTACAGGTTTTAAGAACTTTTTTATCAGACTTCGGCCACCTGATTAAAGAAAAGGGTAAAACAGGTTCCCGATCCTTCTGCTGAATGCACATCTAACGTGGCACAATTCGATAGTAGAATATCCAACGTAGTCGATAAGCCGAGCCCCATTCCTCCGTATTTGTTGGTAAAAAACGGATCAAATATGTTTTTCAGATTCGTTTCACTGATCCCGATCCCATTATCCTGTATTTCTATAACACACTTATCGTTTAAATTTTTTGTGTAAAGATTTAACGACCCATGTTCAGCCGGCATGGCTTCAATGGCATTGATGATAATGTTTGTTAAGGCAATTTTTATCTCTTCTTTATTAACTAATATATTGATCTCTCCATGCGTATAATCCTTACTGACCGAAACATTTTTTAGTAACATCCGGTCTTTGTTCAATGCAAGAACCTCTTCAAGCAATTCATTTACAGAACATATTTCGGAATGAATTTCCTCTTTTTTTAATGAAAGAAGGAATTCGCTTAATATATTATTTATACGTGCCGCCCCTCTTTTTATGACGTCCACAAATATTTTATGTTCTTCATCCAGGGAGGCGGAGTCCAATATGTCTACCGCCAAATTTATATTTGATAACGGATTTCTCACTTCATGTACAAGCGCAGATGCAAATGAGCCTGGACGTTTTTGAAGCATTTTTGAAGGCGCCACCGGTTTAAATTTTTGCAATGAAATTTTTCTTTGTTCGGCCAGTTTATCTTCCAGGATAATCATAGCTGTCTTATCCCGGGTCTCGCCAATTATCTGGGTAATCAGCCTGGGAGGATTTTGGCCGGAGGGTTTTGCATCAAGAGTTCCATTTGCCGAGATCTCCATATATAGTTTTATCGTGAAATAATTTAGAAGAATCGATGTTTTTTAATCTTATTTTAATTTCCTTTATTCATAACCGCTTTTAAGTACCGTTAGAATCATTTTGAATCGTCCGTCGGGTTTTACATGATTGGGTGCATGCGCAGGAATGATAATGGAGCCTCCTGTTTTTATGGGATGTAAAGTCCCGTTAATGATCAGATCTACTTTGCCATCAATAACCTGGGCAAAAGTGTCGAAGGGACTCGTTCTTTCAGTCAGTCCTTCACCGGTATCTACCGACATTACGCTGATATTTCCAGAGGATTTTTTTAAGATCGTTTTAATAACAACGGCATTTTCCACGTATTCAATGATCTCTACGGTGATCATGGCCCTTGCCTTTTCTAATTCGATCTGATCGATGACTCTTTCGGTGAAGTTCATTTTTATATTAGGTTATATCCGCTCTCCAAAGGTGCGTTTATTACTACCCGAAACCATTATACAATTATTGCTTAAAGTTGTATTATTCATAGATTTAACGGGCGTCCAGGCTATTCCCGCTCACTTTTATTGTTACCTATGTATGCGAAACAAGTTGTTTTGGCCATTCACAACAACCTTACAGGTTTTCGAGGTTGTTGCGCTTTTTATCCTTTAATGACTTAAAAAATGAGGGAGTTAAACCGGTTACTTTTTTAAATTGATGGGAAAGATGGGCTACGCTGCTGTAGTGAAGTTTCCAGGCAATTTCGGTGAGATTGAGCTCATCATATATAATTAATTCCTTGACCCGTTCAATTTTATGAATAATAATAAAATGTTCTATAGTAATGCCCTCAGATTCCGAAAAAAGGTTGGCGAGATAGGTATAGTTATAGTTCAATTTTTCGGTCAGGTAGTCGGAGAAATTGACTTTGGGTAATTCTTCTTCATAATGAACCATTTCAATAATGATGTCCTTAATTTTTTCAATCAGGACAGATTTCTTATCATCCATTAACTCAAGCCCGGATTGCTTTAGAGCCAACGCAAACTGGTCCAGTTGCACGGGCGTAATTTTCTCCATCAATTCAACCTGTCCCAGGTCGATGCTTATATAATTTATTCCCAGTTTTTTCAGTTCATCCTTCACTACCATTTTGCAGCGAAGGCTGACCATATATTTGATATGAAGTTTCAATTATTTGCTTTGATTAGGATACCGGGTATTTTTGCATGATATCCCTTCAATGAATAATGTTTAATTACAGCCGTCCTAAAGATCAATATATGATATTTCGAATATATAATAAGGGAAAGGCATGAAAACAACCCGAAATTAACCAAAGCAAACGCCACATTCAAAATGCCTGCCATTAATCAGCAAGAACCGGTTGCGCTTTTTGCTGAGGAGAGACTGCAGATTTAGTTTTTACGAGTTTACTGACGCGGTATATTAAAAACACACTGATGGCGGATATGCAAACAATTATATACCCCAGGGTATTATAATGTTCCAATGGGCTGAATTTATTCCTTTGTACGACAATCATGCCGGCGACAGCCGCTGCAACACCACCTGCAATTTGCTGCAGGGAAGAATTGATACTCATGAATGCACCCCGGTCCTGCATGACGGGAATGGCAGTTATCAAAGCACTGGAAGGAATCATCCTGCTCATAACACCAGCCATCATCAGCACATTCAGGCCAATGACGACCACAAGAGGTGTAACGGAAAGATTTGTGTAGATCAACACCATTATAATCATCCAGGCAGAAGCCAGTGCGAATATTCTGAACTTGTCTATTTTGTCGCTTAATTTTCCAATGATCGGCATGACCACTAAGGTACTTAGTCCGGCCACCATGAATAATAAGGGTAACTGATGCTGGGTTATCCCTAAATTATTAATCGCAAATGCACTCCCGAATGGCATCATCATATAACCTCCTATTGATAGTAATCCGGTAGCGGTGAACCCGACCCGGTAATCCTTTTTGGCAATTGTGTGAAACAAGTGGGCTAATGCCGATTTGTCCTGCTGCACCGCCAGATGTTTGGTAAGGGGTTTTAATTTAATGGCAATTAAAATCGCGATCAGGCCGGCCATGATGGCAACCCATAAGAAAGGAGCATGCCAGCCCCAGGCATTGGCGAGATACAATCCAATGGGTATGCCTAACACCTGACTTGCACCAAAGCCCATTTGCAGGAACCCCATAACGCGTCCCCTGTGTTGCAGGTCGAACAAATCAGCAACAATTGCCATAGATATTGAGCCGATCACGCCGCCGAACAACCCCGTAATGATCCGGGCGCCAATAAGTAGTGTATAGGATTGGGCAATGCCACATAAGAAAGTACCCGCGATAAAACCAATATAAAAGAACAGTAATAGTTTTTTACGGTCAAATCTGTCCGCAAAACCAGCCGTCAGAAGTCCTGAAATGCCCGCGCTGAACGCATAGGCTGAAACAGCCAGACCAAAATGCGATGGTTTCAGATTAAGGGATTTCATAAGAATATCCCCTAATGGAGACATAACCATAAAATCAAGGACGACGGTAAACATCGTAACGGCAAGGATGAAGATGGCAAATTTCTGATAACTGGTAAATGGAGCCGTTGTTTGTTTTTGTGCTTTCATATAAAGAATATTAATTCAGCATACAGAGATCAATGACTGGTCGTGTTAAATAGGTCATTCCAGGTCTAAGGACGGTAAAAGCGGGGATTTTTCCGGTAAAAATAGGGCATGCCTTTAAATTAAAATGCGTCATAACGAGCATTTTTCACCGGATGTATGAAGGGCCGAAGGTTTACGGCAATTTAATCAGATCAGCTAACTTTATAAGGAATTGGGGAATAAATTAAAACCGGGTATAACATGATTTCAGAGAAATTGCCACCGGATCAAAAGGAAAATCTGACCAGGCGCAATTTTCTGCAGGTCAGCGGTTTTGGCCTGTTGGGGGCAGCTCTTCCTTTGCCAGCCTGGGCCCCTTCCGCTCCGTCCAAATGGAGGCCCGCCAAATTATCCGTGCAACTCTATACGGTGAGAAATGATATCAGCAAGGACATTCCGGGAACGCTGAGACGCGTGTACGACATCGGATACCGGACAGTGGAAACGGCTTTTTGGCCCGAGGGTATAACGGTTCAGAAAGCAGGTCAATACATAAAAGAAGCAGGGCTGTCCGTATCGTCGGCACATATTGAAATTCCAACAGGAGATAAAAAACAAATCATGCTGGATACAGCGGCTGCATATGGCTGTAAGAAAATGATCTGGCACGGATGGCCGGAGGACAAACGCTATAGTACGCCGGAGGGAACGATGGAATTGGTCTCCTTGTATAACGAGGCCGGAAAGTTCGCTAAAGCCAACGGCCTGGAATTTGGTATTCACAACCACTGGTGGGAATACCGTAATAAAGTTGGCGGCCGCTTCGTATATGAAGTGCTGCTGGAAAATTTGGACAATGATATTTTTTTTGAAGTGGATACCTATTGGGTGAAAGTGGCCGGACAGGATCCGGCGACGATCGTGAGGCTTTTCGGGAGTCGGGCTCCCCTGCTACATATTAAGGACGGCCCTGCTAAATGGAATGATTTATTACCGCAGGATAACCCGGATCCGATGACCGCAGTAGGAAAAGGCACACAAAATTTTCCTGCCATTGTCCAAGCAGCCGATGGTAATACAGAATGGATGGTCGTAGAAATGGACAAAACCGCAACCGACACGTTTGTGGCCTTACAGGAAAGTTATGATTATCTTATAAATAACAAATTGGTCCGTGTTCATTAAAGTTTGAAGATAATTTCCAATCCCTCAAGAAAACCAGTATGATCTTTAATGGTTCAACACTTCCCAAAAAGCCTTTTTAGGCTTTAGATTCCAATCAAACAATAATGGATAATTTTTCCGGCTGGCAACCGGATAATTATCCAACCAGGTATGCCTGTCTGAAACATTCCAGAATGTAACACCGGTAATCACATTTCGGTAGTCCCGGAAAACCATGAATATCATTTTATATTGTTGAATTTGTTTCTGCTCTAAAGCGGGCGTAAGTTCATCTGTTTCCCCAGGCCTTTTGGTTCTCTTATTCTTTTCCCATGGATAAATAGAGATGTCCAGTTCAGTTATTTGTATTTTAAGACCCAGAGAAGAAAATCTTTCAATGGAGGCTCTCAATTCTTTTTCTGTTGGTTCATCAATCGACCAATGGGCCTGTAATCCGATTCCA